>Ga0257123_1000003_pt1 | contig 295095 bp, 230 predicted proteins | sample SI106_135metaG_FD_190185 | JGI IMG/M metagenome (GOLD analysis project Ga0257123, IMG submission 190185) | Marine microbial communities from Saanich Inlet, British Columbia, Canada - SI106_135 | ecosystem: Environmental > Aquatic > Marine > Inlet | place: Canada: British Columbia | collected...
ACTTCCCACTTTTTTACCGGAAAGCGTGAAAACGGCAATACAGCCCAGGTACAGGTATCGACTATCGCGACCTTCGATGCTTTGTTTGAGCCGGTTACTAACGGCTTGAAGCTGAATTTGCTGCAATTGCGCGAGGCTATGAGAACCATAGTAACCGACAATGGAAACACTGGTTTTATATCAACCTTTGATTCCATGTCAGGTTCTGGTATCACCATCGAAGTATCCATCAACTGCGATAACTTCTCCTTCACCACCGGAGTAGGCGGAGCGGATCACTTCAATAACTTCAAAATCTGGAATATCACAGTTAATTAATTCAGATTGAAGAAAAGCCCCGGAGAAATCTCCGGGGCTTTTTTAATTCCCATTTGTGTACTCAAAACCAGTGGCCTAAAGCTAAGCTCAGAAAGGCACACACAGTTTGGATTTATCGTCCCTTCGGGTCCCCTCCGATTACCCCGATCATTTCCATTTTACCGCGAATTTCCTGGCAAGAGACATACGAGGTCGATCTGGTGGGTGGCTCCGGGAATGGGGCCCCTGCGGAGTACAGTGCGGCGCAGGATGTATGCGGGATGTTCAGGGTCCGCTGATTATTGATAGGAGTCAGCCATGACAACTCCTTGAGGAGTTGCCTGGCGAAGCAGGTGATGACGCTGTAGTTGGATCCCTTCGCAATCGGAACGTAGTGGGGAGATTCCCGGTGACAGGACCCGCCTGCAGGTTGGTAAAATTCTTAACCGATAACCGATTTCTAGCTACTAACTCCTGACTCCTGAATACTCGGAGCGAAGGCCTCCTGCTCTTCTTCGGTGATCTTTAGAAAAAGAGCTTCCAGGTTGTCGTCATGATGGCCCAATTCACGCAGATCCTTCATTGCGCCTGTGGCCAGAATTTTTCCCTGGTGAATGATGGAGATTCTGTCACACAGTTCTTCTGCCACACTCATTGTATGAGTGGATAGAAAAATGGAAGTACCGGCCCTGGCCAGGTTCCGAAAAAGATCTTTAAGCGAGCGGGCGCCCCGGGGGTCGAGTCCTACCATGGGCTCATCAATGACGATGAGATCGGGCTCATGAAGAAGGGCAGAGAGAATGACCAGTTTTTGCTTCATTCCATGGGAATAATCCTGAATGAGCATCTCAACGGCATGATCAATTTGAAACAGCTTCAAGTACTCCTGAGCAAGCTCACCTGCTCTATCTGTGCGATTCTCGTAGAGGTCCATAATGAACTCAAGAAATTCCCAGCCGGTGAGCTTTTCATAGACATAGGGGCGATCGGGGACATAGCCAATTTTAGCCTTACAGATGGATGGATTTTTTTGGATGTCCAGGTCATTGACCAGTACGGTTCCCGAGGTGGGTGGGAAAATCCCCGTTGCCATGCGAATACTGGTAGTTTTTCCGGCCCCGTTTGGTCCGAGGAAACCATAAATTTCTCCCTTTCCAACCTTTAGTGAAATACCGTTCACGGCGGGAATCTTGCCGTAATACTTAGAAACATCACAGAACTCAATCATTGCCATCCTCCACCTGCGAAAGGGAAACAATTGCCCGACGGTATAGAAAAATCGTGGAGAAAACCAGGACTAACAAGCCAACAACACCAACCGCCGAGGCTCCTATGACTTGCCAAGTCTCAACGGTCTGCAGCTTAATCATAACTTTGTAGTAGATGAATCCAGGGAATATCTGGCACCCCAGGTAAAAGAACATCAAGCCCAGGGCCACCATCATATAGAAAGTTCCTCCAAAGCTCATGAATATGCGGTTTACATTCTCTGCTTTGAAGTTTGGATAGAGAGCACCGAATACAATCGCGAGAAGAGAGTGACAGATTGTTAGTACGGATATATTGAATCCATTAATGAGATAAAGGGAGAGCGGTACTGCGAGGATCCAATTGGCTAACAGGGTCATAAGATTCCCCATGAAAAGCAGGAGGGGTACATGGTAGATGAACTTATACCAGATCAACTTCTCAATGGGGAAGGGAGAAGTCTTTAGAATCCAAAAAGACGGACCTTCCAGGGAGATAGAGGGAAACAGAAAGCGCATAGAGATGGAAATCATGATGAAACCGACAAAAGCGGTATTTATAAAGGAAATAAATTTCGAGAGCGCGTGGGAAAAGAGGGAGACCTTATCGAGATGAAGTAGATGAATATTGTAGAGATAGAGAGCAACCATAGCGAAAATCAGGAAGACCTGGCTCCATAACTCAGGATTGCGGGCAAATACAAGACTGTCTTTGGTATAAAGAGCGCGTAAAGGAGGCCTGAGATTCCTCAGCCAGGGAAGAGAGGTGGAGGTGGCTGTCGGCAGGACCGTGGGAGAGCTTGATTCCCTGGAGCGACACCAGGAAGGATAGTAAATCAAGCGCGCGACAAACTGTGTGATCAGCAAAATCCCCATGGCGGAAAGGAAAAGATTTAGAGCCGGATTGAGCGAACTTTGAGGGTCCCCCGAAAGGAGAAATCCGGCAATATCCGAAAGCCATGTGGAGGGAATATATTGAAAAAAAGGAACCTGGAGATTCTCAATAAATTGCTGAATCTGGGTGAAATCCTGGATAGAAAATAGCTTTTCAGGCTGCAGCATACGGATCAGCAGGAGAAGGAGAGTGAAAAAGAGCACGGAAAGGAATTGAAAGATTCTGCGACTCTGTCCTATGGGGAAATAATGAGCCAGCAGGATCGCGAAAAGGGTTCCAAGGCAGGCAGGTACCAACACAAAGGGGATGAGGGCTAGAAAGAAGGGAAAGAAACTTCCTAGTGTGGCCGAAGCATTTTGAAGATAAGCTAACAGCACCGGCAAAAAGAATAGGAAAGACATCCAGGTAGAACTAAGTGTGGCTTCCACGAACCTGGTTTGAAAAATTTCTGAAGAAGTCAGGGGAGAAGCGAAGAGTAACTCAGTGTCCTGGGAGAGGTAAAGATGCGACAGGATTCCCAGAACCTGGGAAAAAAACAACATGAAAAAAATAGCCAAAAGCACCATAGAAAGTAGACGTTGTTTGATCAAGTCCCCCACTGCGATCCAACGGGAGGCTAGTTCCAAAACTGTTCCATACCGCTGGGGAGTGTTAAGAGAATCAAGGCGGTTGAGCAGCATCGCGGTGCCGTAATAAATACTTAAAATCACCAGGGCGGAAAAACCCAGGAAAATGAGAAGCTGGGCAGTATTCTTGCGCGAACGGGCATTTTGGAAGCTAAGTAGACGAATACGAATCAGAGGGAAAAAAACGTCCATAAAATATCATTCAATTTTTGACCATACGAGCCAATGAGCCCCGGTTGACCTACAATTATACTTTTAGAGTAGTGAGTAGTCAGTTACAAGTTATCGATTAAGCGTTATCACCGCAGATTTCGTCGTCCTCTGGCCTGACCAGGGGACCCACAAGACCGATCTTTGATCGGAATGGTAAATGGTAAAATTGTCGCAGTCTCTCTACCCATCGCGTCATCCCGCTAATTGATCGCGGGATCCAGGAGTTAGGCCCTAGAGGTCGTAGGGTCGAGGCATGCCTCGACCGCAGATAACATGCATTGCAATGATATGAGCCCCAGGCCGGGCATGCCAGGCCCCTACAATTCCGGACTACGATCCGGAATGATTGGTAAGTATAGGGAGATAGATATGAAAGTTCGTCCTTTTTTTTTCACGGTGTGGATGTGTATTTTCGCCTCTCTGGGTACACGATCTTTCGCCAACTTTGAAGGGCAGAAGATGGTGGATTTTGAGTTTTCCGATCTCAAAGGGAATTTACTGGAGTCCGATGTCTTTCGAAAAGATAAAATCTTGTTTATGAAGCTTGGTTCTCTTTCCTGTCCGATGTGCTCCCAGATGCTGGGCTTAATGGGGAAGTTGGATAAGGAATATGAAAAGAAGGGAGTAGTCTTTCTTGATGTGTCCTTTGATACGGATATAGGTCATTTGAAGCAGCATGCAAGGGAGAAAAATGCGGACTTCCCCACAGTGATGGATCCTGAGAACCTATTGGCCGCCTGGTATTCGGTGCAGGGAATACCGGTCAATATTTTGGCCGATGTAGAGGGTAAAATTCTTCACTACAGTGTAGGACTAATTCCAGAGGAAGATCTGCGAAAAATACTTGATGATGCCGTTGCCGCACGAACAGCAGAGGAAAGTAAGTAGGGGAAAGGCGTCTGATTCACAATGACTCGCCTCCTTCTCATTTTGCTCTTTCTTACGAAAACCTCGTGTTTGTCATCTTCGAAGAGCGAAGTATTCGAGCACTTTATTCTGCGCTACTTTAGTTCTCAGTCCGGTGTATCCAGTGATGTTTTCAATGAAGATGATTTTTTTCACCTGGACGCCTTTAAAAAAAGTGTCTTCGATTTAGAAGAGGATCCTGATGCCCATCAATTTGAGGGCTCGATCTTTTCCGAGTTAAACCTATCTCAGCGCTATTACTATGACAGCCTGGCAAGGAGCAATAAGAAGATACTGATTCTACTGTTTGGAACCCTTTGGGATCCGGATACCATTAGCTACATCAGGATGCTTTCACGACTGTATGAAGCGCTTTCCCGAGAAAAAGAAAACCAGGAAACTCTGGTTCGTCAATTTCAACTCTGGTACAAGCGGACCTTAAAGCTTGGCTATGAACGCGAAGCGGTTCTGTCGAGGTCTAAGAAGCTCAAGGCCAAAGACTGGCAGATAATACAGGCTACTGATCGTGGTCTGGCCCTCTTTTTGCCTCAAAATCAGTTCAAGCTCATGGACGCGATGATAAAAGAGCTTTCCACGTTACCCTATAAACCGGATGTAACTTTCGCATTTGTAGCGGTTTCTGCCGATGACGCTGACGCTCAGGCAATTTTAAAAGATGAGAATATACCAATACCCTTTCTAAACGACGCTGACGCGAAAGTCACCGGGCTCAATGTTGCCCTGAGGGTTCCCGCTATGGTCATGGTAGATCACGAGGGCAGGGTGGACTATCGAGGTGATGTTCTCAGCGAACTGGATATACGGGCTAGAATTGATCGTCTAATGGTGGGAATTTTTGAGGAAAGAGGCGCGGAAATTCAACGAATTCACCATGAAAAAAGGATGAAGATCTACAAGCAGCGTATGGAGAAAATTATGCTTTTAAGAAGGGCGGAGGAGGAAAAGAAGCAGTCAAAATACGGGAAGGTCCTCAGGGGCCGCAAAAAGAAGAAAGACTAATTGTTCTATGGAATCTATTGCTTCCTGGAATTGATGAGTATCAATTTACTCAGTGTACAAGTCATTGAAGCGCTCTTGTTGAACTTCTTCTTCCTCTTCGGTGTCTTCAATGGTTATCCCGCGGTTTTCAAAGACCTTGAGAGCCACTTTACGATACTTCCCCTTATACAGGGTCTCATCAGCGGAGAGGATTGCCACCAGTCCATCACGAAAATTGGCGTCCTGAGGTAGAAATCTCAGCGAATGATAGACCAGGTGGTCAGAGATTTCTTTATCCAGTTCTTTATATAAATCCCAGAGAACCCCGCCCCAGATCTCTCCATCCTCATGACCCTGGTGGGTGAGATCTTCAGGAAATTTCTTTTGATTCTTGAGAGTTCTTAAAAAGCCGTCTTCAGAGTATGCTGAAGAATCCCATTCTCCGATATCTGGACTCCCGAAGAAACTGGCGGCAACATAGTCACCGTATCCCTCATGCATTGCGCTGCCCTGAGATCCCCATCCCCCTTCGAGTCCGGATAATTGATCGACTATGGCATGACCAAATTCATGCAGAATGATGTCGGCGTCTGCGGAATCGGGAACTCCGCCGTCTCCGAAGAAGAGTTCTTTGCGTGCTGGAGAATAGAAAGAGTTGTCATCATCATTATAATGAACCGTTGCAGTGGTAGGTTTCGTGTTAAGGGAGACGCCAATGGATTTTAGATAGTCTCTCATCTCCGTGATGTGAAAATACACCATGACTTCGTGATAGTGAGTGCTCTCAGGCCGGAAAAGGAATTCCCCTTTTTCTGAATGAGCCTTCGCTTCCTTCTTATTCTCTAGTTTGCATGCGGTTCCGCTCAGGTGGCCATTCTTGTCGAGACCCTTTAGTTCCACTTTCTTCATTTCGGGTTCAGTTTTAAAAGAAGAGGAATGAATCCAGCCGCTAGGCTTCTTCGATTCGCCAGGATTTACTCGGTCGGGTTTAGTTTGACTCGCAGGGGCCCTGGGGGGCTGAGAGTTCTTAAATTCCTTGAGTAGAGACTCAACCTTTTGCTTTGGCTTCTTGGTGGTCTTGTGCCGGGGTGTATCCAGAACTTGATTGTAAGTCTTGATGACATTCCCTTTTGTACCGTCTACCAGGGCTACCAATTCTCCCTTTCCAGGGACTATAAACAGGATTTTATAGCCTCTGACCAGAGATTCCTTGAATGGGATAAAGGTCTCTAGTATTTGGCCTTCTATGCCCTCTTCCAAATTAAAGGCTCTTCGGCCAATGGATAAGGCTTGTTCTTGTTCAATCGTCCTTAGATTAAAGATTTCAGCTTCTTCCAGATTTACATAATGACCATTCATCAGAAGTACAGATTGATCTTCCCTCAGGTGAATCTTGAGCTGTTGGCCAAACACGGGAATCCCGTCCAGCTCCTGCTGGAATACGACATGAGTCGCATGCTGGTGTTCCTCAACTTTATGCAAAGCAAGGTCCTGGGTATCATAAGTATCAGAGGCGAAGGTAGAGTAATAGCCCAGGTTATGAGTTTGTGAACTGATGAACCGGCGGGCTACTTCCTCTGGTTCCTCAAAGCTGGCTGTGAAGTTGAATTCTGTATTTAACGACGTAGTTGGGGGCTGAAAAACAGACAGCTTGATGGGAGCACCATAATGGATAGCGTGGCAGAGGATTCCCAGGGTTAAAAGGCCTATTTTATTCATAGCTTAGCTCCTCTACAAAAGACAATGATCAAAAGATACTGGAATTCTAAGGATGTTCTCAACACTGACAAGTGTTTAGCGATTAAAAATTGGGAACCCATTGCTTCCAGTGCTCTTAGCGAGGAATCTTCGGGGCGATGAATACAAAGAAGGTAATGGAAAGGACAAGGAAGAGGAGTCCCGCGCTCTTACGGTTTTTTTCCAGGAAGGATTGGTTTTCCAAAATGGACTCAGGAGGGGTTTCCTCTCTGTCAGAGGGTAAGAGTAGTAGTTCTGCCCAATGGCTGGTTCTCAGGGGAGGATTCTGACTCTTAGCGGCCTCAAATTCCTTAGTAATACGGGTAGTCTCGATAATTTTTTTGGAAACACCCAGAACAGAGTCGTTGTGAGGTTCGAGAATTTCAAAGGCAATGAAGCCTTCATTGGTTGGATAGATGGCCTTAAAATACATATATCGCATAGTGGCCCACCGAATTAAAAGATAAAAATGAAGGCTTCCCTTGTGATAATCCATCGTGGGTGGGATTACCCACTCAAAATGAATGGGCGCGGATTTTTTTTCAGAGGGATCAATTTGAGACATTCTCTTGCTTGGGGTTGCGGAGCGGCGAAAGAAGTTTGTTAAAAAATCCCAGGTTCTTGAATGATCGAGGGTCTCCAGGGTTCCTTCAGGAAGGGGACCCTGCCTGAATCTGATCATTGTCACGGGTATTGGTTTTCCATCCGAAAGAGGCAGAAACTGGCTTAGTTCAGCCGAAAATCCGCCTATTTGCTGTTCTTGAGTCTGTAGGGTTGAGGAAGAAGGATTTGGGAGATAGGTTTGAACTACCTCAGGGTTGGCCTGTAAAAGAGTGCTGAATGCCAGAAATAGGATTTCCTTCATTTGTTCATTTTACCAAGGCTTAAAACTTTTTCAAGTTGGGTTGCGGTGGACAACCTTGGTTTATTGCTGGAGAATGGTGCAATAATGGCTGAAAATATTGTTGCTGAGAGACGCTCCGGTGAATTTCTTCCCTGAGGTTGTAAGATTATGTTGAGGATTTTGGGGCTTTTGATCATGGCGGCTATGATTGCCTATATCGGTGATCGTATCGGTTCAAAGATCGGCAAGCGCCGCCTGAGCCTACTGGGACTTCGTCCCAAGATCACTGCTGTAGTGATGACCATGATTACTGGTATGGTCATCACTTTAATGACCCTGCTGGTGACTTCCTTCTTCGCGCCCAATATTCGACTGGCTCTTTTTGAAGACATCCAGCAGATCAAGGTTCATAACCAACAGCTTGCAAACAAGCATGGAGAGCTTCTGGAAAAAAAGACCGAGCTTGAGGCTAAAGTTCTGGGGTTGATGGACTATATGGAAATTCTGGATGAGGAAAAAAAGAGATTGGTTTCCGATCAGCAGAATACCGCTGGTGAGATTGAAGAACTTAAGACCGAGAAAACCAGGCTCAATGATGAGTTGTCCAAGCGTTTGATGGAGGGACAGAAGCTCAGGGAGCAGATTCAAAATAAGAATGATGAAGCTCATATCCTTCAAAAAAATCTTCAGGAGATGGAGGCGGAGAATCAAAATTTCCGTGCAAAGCAAAAAGAGATCCTCAAACAACAGGAAGAATTTAAGAGGATGATGTCCCTATTGCAGGAGGAAAAGGAAAAACTGATTCACCAGCTCAATGAAACCCTTCAGGAAAAGCTGGTGTTGAAGCAGACCAAAGAAAAACTAGAGAAGAGTATTCGAGAAGAATTGAAAAATAAGGCCACCCGGTCAGAATTGCTTGAAAAGCTCCAAAGAGATTTGGAAATGGCTCGAAGTGTAAAAGAGGAACTTGAAAAAAGCCTCGAAAAAAATCTGCATGAGATCAAGGAGCGTGAAGATGTTCTTAATCATCTCAAGGGAGAATTAGCCAGCCTCGATCAGCAGCTTAAAGATTTGAGGCAGGAGTCGGAGAGTGCGCACTTGACCATTGCTTCTTTAAAGGAAGTTTTACAAGCCAAGCAGCAAAAGAGGCTGGTACTCAACTCTATGGAGCCGCTGATTGATAAGCCCCTGCAGATTGAAGGGCCGGTTTCGCGCGATTCCTTTAATCGAATCTTTCATGAACTTCTCGTCAAAATGGGTAAGAATATGCAGTCGTTTGATGTTCCGGTGGCCTTCTTGGAGAAGGAGCGGACAGCCCGTCTTGAAAGCAAGGTATATGAGGAAGCCAGTCGTATATGGAGGGAGATCGAAGACGCTCACCTTTATGTAGATAAACCTAGTAAGGGAGTCCTGGTTTATCCCATCTCCGTTCATAACATTATGTCAGGTGAGAAGCTGGAGGAAGTAAAGTTCATTGTCCTTGAGAACAAGCTTCTGATCCTCAAGGGCAAGGAAATTGCCAGAGCCATCCTTGATGCGAATCTTTCCGCGGAGAGCGTGATGGCTCAGCTATTTGAAATAGATGACCAATTGAAGAAGCAGATGTTTGCCCAGGGTGTTTTAGGGAATCGTTTTCGACCCAGAACTCCGCGGCAAATTATGCAGTTCGCCCTGATCGTAAACTCTGTGATGAGCGAAAAATCCAAAACCTATCTTTCCATCGTCGCCGATGATGATATCTACTCCTCAGGAAACTTTGCCTTTCGTTATGATCTCCATGAGGCCAAGAAGCCTGCTGCCGAGGATGCTGTCAATACGCCGCAGGCCGCTGAGGAGCAGGGGGATCCAGGTACACGAATCTTGCAAAGACTGCGAAAGTTTCATGAACGCTATAACACCCCGATTAGCGCGGGAACAAAGTAACCGGAACAGGCTCTTAGAGTTCAAGCAAGCGCCGATAGACTTTATTTAATCGGGTTCTATATTGGGAGAAAAGAACCCGCGTCTTTGAGTCTACAAAGTCAAACACCATCGGTTGAATCTTGGCTTCAAATTCGCGCATGATCCTACCGATTCTCTGCTCAATGCGGCCCACATTGCGCCCGGGCGTTACAAGCCATAGGTTTTCGAGGCATTGAATATCCAGTCCCTCGTCCGCTAACTGGGTGGCAAAGATGAAGTCTACGCGGCCTTCCTTTGCGCTTTCTAAAATTCGGTGACGTTCTTTGCGTTCGGTTGATCCGGTCAAAACCTCGCAGTTCGCTTCTGGAAGCAGGGTGCGAACTTTGGATACGAGAAGTTGGCAGTGGGAGACTCTTTGTGAAAGAACGAGGTTCTTTTGATGGCCATAGCGTACCAGCCATTCACAGATTAAGGTGTTTCTGGCCAGATCCGTAGTTAGCTTTTCAATCATTTTATTGTAGCTTTCAGGTTCTTCCGAGTCGTAAGGAAAGAAGAATTGAGTCTCAATGGTTTGGAGTCTGGGTCTAAGAAGCCGGTTCTCTTTTTGCAAGTCTTCGTGGGTGATTCGATGGAGCTGAGGTCCCAGGAAAAGATGCATAGCCCGGGTAAGGCCGTCTTCTCGCTCAGGGGTGGCCGAAAGACCATAGAGATTGGTGGGGCGAAAGCTGGCAACGACCTTTTGAAAGGTGGTGGCTGGGACATGATGGCATTCATCGACGATTAGGGTTCCTACCTGGTCACTCAACCTCATCAAGGATTTTTGTCTTCGAATCATTGTCTGCACGGTAGCCACAATGACTTCAGCCTCGGTTTCTTCTTTCCCGGCTCCTATCAAGCCAGCCTGAATTCCAAGGTTCTCCTTGATTTGAGAACTCCATTGCGAAAGGAGGTCCAGGGTGTGGACCAGAACAAGGGCTCGTTCTCTGCGCTGCGCCAGAAGCTGAAGCCCCATTACCGTCTTTCCTGAACCGCAGGGGGCAACCAGTATACCCCGGTGACGTTTCAGACAGTTCTCTACGGCAGCCTTTTGGTAATCGTAGAGGTTAATTGTAGATTCAATTTCAGCAGGGTAGCTGGTTAGTCCGATTTCGACTTTTACAGGCACGGTAAGTTCTCTCAACTTTGTCGCCAGAGGCTCTAAAAACCCAATCGGAACCTCCAGTTTAGGATCAGTTTTTGGCTTCCGAATCTTAAAATAATTGAGAGTCTTAGGTACCCTTAAAAACCGGCGCCGGCGGGCAAATCGAATTGCTTGCTGGTAGGTTGGATTCGGAATAGACAGGGATGATTCAATCCATTTTAGAAATTCGCTGTAGCGCTGAGTACCCAGAAAATCATCAAGAGGATTAAGGTTCAGTGAGACTTTTTCACGAATTTCCAAAATGATTTCCGGCATAGGGGACCATAATATTGGAATCACTGCTGCCATGCTAGTCACCTGTGGAAGCATAGTTGATCAATTATGCTGACATCTATATAGGGCATAGCATGTATTTTGTAATCAAATCCAGTATAATGGTAGGTCTGTAAAGGGAGTCTGCACTAGTGCATACAAAGGCTCTGGACCTCTCGAGGGTGTTATGAAAAAGTTTTTTGAAAAACGGATTGAAGAGATTGAGAATCAGCTAGAGGAAAATCCTCAGGATCCGGTTCTACATAAGGAATTGGGGAACCTGTTTTATAGAACTGACGCCCTTTTTCTTTCTCTGGAAGAATATCGGACCGCATTACACATTAAGCCGGACTATTATGAAGCCCAGTATAATCTTGGAAACGTTTACTTCAAGCTTAAGAAGCCATGGAGAGCGATTATTGCCTGGATGGAGGCACTGATTTTAAACAGTAAATTGGAAAGCGCTCGCTTCAATATTGGCTTTGCCTTTTACCATTTAGGTGAATACGACGATGCCTTGCTTGAATTCAAGAGGGCCAGCCACATTCGTCCGGAATCCTCCGATACTTATTTCTACCAGGGTATGTGCCACTTTGAATTGAACCAATATCGGAATTCCTGTGAATGTTATCGCAGGGCACTGGAGATGGACCCAGATAATGAGGAGATACTCTATAACCTGGGCAATGCACTCTATGAAGATGGCCATTATGAGGAAGCCTTGGAATATTATTCCTTAGCTGGTGAGCATACCGAGGACTGCCAGTATTATAACAACATGGCGGATTGTTTAATCCGGCTGGGCCGACTTGATGAGGCCTATGAAGCTCTTGAAAAAGTTTTTAATCTGAAAGAGGATTTCACTCCTGCAAGGTGTACCTTGGCAGAGTTGCTTGTCCGCCAGGGAAAAACTCAGGAAGCTATTATAGAATTTAATAGAATTTTGGAATCTTCTAGCCGTGTTACTAGTGATGAAGACCGCAACCTCTTGCATAACTACGCTACGAATATGATTTCTTCCCTGGAAAACGCCAATAGTCACGAAGGAGAAAAGGTATGAGCAAGATTACTGTAGTGGGTGGAGGGTTTGTCGGCTCCACCACAGCCCAAAGGATCGCAGAAAAAGAGTTAGGAGATGTTGTACTTGTAGATATTCTCGAAGGAATGCCCCAGGGAAAAGCGCTCGATATGATGCAGTCGGCTGCGGTTGAGCGATTTGATTCCAAGATCATAGGAAGTAATACCTATTCCCCGATCGAAGATAGTGATGTGGTGGTAATTACCGCCGGGCTTGCCCGTAAACCGGGAATGGATCGTTTGGATCTTCTAAAGAAGAACCAGGGAATTGTCGCGGGTGTGGCCCGTGAGGTAAAGCGCTTTGCCCCTGACTCTAAGATCATCGTCGTAAGCAATCCTTTGGACGTGATGTCCTATGTGGCTTTAGTCTCCTCTGGATTTCCCTCAGAGCGGGTGATCGGGATGGCAGGTGTCTTGGATTCCGCCAGGTTTGCCTGTTTTATCGCCGAAGAGCTGGATGTGTCAGTAAAAAATGTCAACGCAATGGTCCTCGGCGGCCACGGTGATGAAATGGTCCCTCTACCCAGGTTTACCACCGTATCCGGAATTCCGATTACAGAATTGTTAGATGACGCGACTATCGAAAGCCTGGTAACCAGGACTCGTCACGGAGGTGCCGAAATCGTCAAACTGCTGAAGACTGGCTCGGCATATTACGCCCCCTCAGCCTCGGCCGTAGATATGGTGGAATCCATCATAAAAAATCAAAAGCGAGTTCTGCCCGCTTCCGTTCTTCTGAAGGGACAGTATGGGATCGAAGGAGTTTATTTAGGTGTGCCTGCTAAACTTGGAGCTAGCGGCGTTGAAAAAGTTTACGAGCTAAACCTGACCGAAGATGAGCTGGGAGCCTTGAAAGAGTCGGCCTCGCTGATTAAGGGGAAATTGGACGAAATCAATCTTGACGACTGCTAGACAAACCCCTCAAGATCATTCCGCCAGAGGATAAGAGCTATGAGCCTGGATTGGATTGAACTTGAATTTTTATGCGCTGAATTGAATCAACAGTTAGTTGGGGCAAAAGTCCAGGAGCTTTACCAGCCCTCTGAGACTCAGGTTTTACTCACCCTTTACAACGCTGGGTCTCGATTCTTCTGGATCTTACAGCCTGATCCTGAACTTCCCTGTCTTTATCCCGTAAACGCAAAAGGGAAGATGCCGGATTCTCCCTCTGCATTTTGTTTTAAGCTCCGTAAGCATCTTGAGGGAGCCAGATTATCTCTTGTAAATCCCATTGCTGGTGATCGTATCTGCCGTTTTGAATTTGAGCGTGGGGACGAATCTTCTACCCTAATTGTGGATTTGCGGTCTCAGCTTTCCAATTTATATTTACTCGATGATGACGATAGGATTCTGTCTTCTCTGAGAAATGTATCCAGAGATGAGAAGGCGGGGGAGGGTTCCTGGAGTGTCCCAAAACATCCCCGGCCTTCTCTTCAGGAAGTTTCATGGAATGAGTTAGAAGTAGAAGAAGCCTGGGAAAATTCCGATTCTTCCTATTTCATTTCGCGTGCCCGTGAATTTACCCCCAGGTTTATGAACTGGCTTATGGAGCAGGATAAACAAGGGCAGTTCCTGGAGTTTATAGAGGAAAAATTTACACAGCTTCGACAGAACCCGGTTATGGAATTGTTGATGGATGAATTGGGGATTGTCGACTATAACCTTTTTCCCGGTAAGCCATGGGAAGGGAAGCGGATCGTCAAAGAGAGTATCAGTTCCTTATTTGCTGAGTATTTCCCCGATTTTGAGAATCGTAGACTCCTGCGCAAAGTGAAGGATCGGGTAGCAAATGCTCTTGAGAAGGAGATTGGAAGCTTGAGGGTTAAGAGCGAAAAGCTGCTTGTGCGTAAATCTCTATACGAGACCCACTCCCGTGTCGAGCAAAAGGCATCGCTGCTTAGTTCTCAGCGTGAGAAAATGAAGGCCTTTTCCAAGACGGTCACCCTGGTAGATTACTTCAATGAAGATCGTGAATTAGTCATGGAGATCGATCCCCGCTTAACAGTGTCCCAAAATGTTGATCGTCTCTATAAAAGCGCGAGGAAATATAAGCGCGGAATTCCACGAATCGAAGTGCAGCTTGAAGAGCTTGATAAAACTACCCGGGCCCTGGTTCGGGAGGTCGAGAAGATAAGGCACGAGACAGACTTTAAGAAAATTGAAGAGAGATTTCAAACCCTGCAGGAACTAGGCGTCATTTCGCGCAAGCAAAGTCAGAACAAAGCCACCTCCTCGAAGGCTAAGCCAAAAGCAAGTTCTCTTAGATCCTTTCGCAGCTCAGAAGGAATTCAGCTCTACGCGGGACGAAATGATAAAGAAAATGATTATCTTATGAAGCGAGTCGGTAAAAAGGAAGATTTGTGGTTCCACGTAGAGGGGTGTCCAGGGGCTCATGTGTTACTAAAGAAAGCCTCCAATATGACCAGGACCTCAGTTCGAGAGGCCGCTCAACTGGCGGCTTATTACTCAAAAAAGAGATACGATGGGAAAACTCAGGTTATTTATACAGAATTAAAGCATGTGAAAAAAATACCCGGACAAGGACCTGGAAAGGTTCGCCTGGAACGTGCCCAAGCCCTAACGGTTAGGCTGGATCATGGTATAATTAATAGGTTACGGCGTCTGCCGGAAGATCCAGAAGATGAAATTTCTCAAGCTAGTAGCGAAACTTAAATTTTTAATCCCAAACATCTTCACATTTCTTAGCATCTATTTCGCTTACCTGGCTTTCCTTTCTGATGATGTCGTTGATCGATGCTGGTTCGTGCTGCTTTGTGTCATCATGGATAAGCTGGATGGAACCTCAGCCCGGCTTTTAAGAGCTACAAGCCGCTTTGGTCTTAAGTTTGATTCGCTGGCTGATGCTGTAGCCTTTGGAGTTTTGCCCGGCTTGATTATTTTTCAAGGAGCTAGCCTGGTACCTGAGTCATTGGAGACGGGTAAACTCTGGTCCTATCTATTCAAGCTCAGTGGGGTGGTTTATATACTGGCTACGTTCTGGCGGCTGTACAAATTCGATAGGCTGGCAAGTTCCGATGATTCCCCTCTCTGTTTCTTTGGAATTCCTTCCACCCTGGCCGCTGCGGTTTTTGCGGCCTATTGTGTGGCATTTGGCCCCTATTTTGAAGCACAGGTTGGTTTAGTCTTTCTTCTGCCGTTGTGGGGACTTCTCTTATCTGTTTTGATGAATGGAAACTTCCCTACCTTAAAGGTTGGTATACCTGAGAAGAAATCACTAAGAATTCTCCAGGCAATGGGATTTCTATACCTGGCTGTAGCAATTCCCACGCGTCAGACTGCCCCTGGCTTGTTTGTGCTAGCTGTCCTGGTTCTATTCATCACCATCTACTATGGTCGAAAGAACTATCTCCAGCCCAAAGAAGAAAATTCATCCGAAGAAATCACCGGAGTTTAAGCCCAGTCCACAGGAGCTTTTCTTTCTTGGTTTTGTGCTGGTGGTGGTTTTTTTCTCGAGTTTGTGGATTTCCCTGCGTTTGAACTGGGCAGGACCATGGCTTCAGTCCGCCAATACACAGATTTTAGCTGGTGAATAGAGCTTCCTCTTTTCTTGATTTGATTACTCTCTGCGCATTGAGTTTCGGATGGGGCGCTCTACTGGCGGTGCTTTTTGAGGAGCTCACCCTGGTTGCAAGCCTGGTTTTTTTGGGGCTGAGCGCCTGGTTCCTGCTATACCACCGCAAAGGGATGAGTTTTTGGTTGGTTTCTATTCTTTGCCTCCTGGCAGGTAACGTCCATATGGGCTGGAGTTTATTTAGTCTAAAATCCTCTCCTCCTTTTGGTTCGAGACTTCAAAAAGTGATCATCCAGGTCATGGGGACTTCCGGCAAGGTAATTCATGCCAGGCTGGTTCAGGATAAAGAAGAATCGATTTCAGGAGATGTATGGGTCAAAGCCCGGGAGTTTGTCTATGTAAAATCAGGAGATCTCCTGGCTTTGCAAAATGCGCGCGCAGTGAATACCTTTCGCTCAGGAAAATGGTATCTGAAGCTCTATCCTGAGCGTATCGAAAGATTTGTTGCGGAAGTGTCCCTGTCTCAGGTGAGCAGAGCCAAGGTTTCCTGGAACCGCTTTCGTCTGTGGATTCACTCGCAGGCTCGCGAACTCACGGCCAAGACCCCCTTAGCGCAGGAATTTCTACTCTCCGCAGTACTGGGTGTAAAAGAACCCGACCATCAACTGTCCGAGAAGATGAAGCCTCTAGGCTTAAGTCATATTTTTACAATTAGCGGATTTCACCTCAGCCTCTGGGGGCTCCTGTGGGTGGGAATGATCAGGCTGACCACGAGGCGGTTGTCACTTCAAATCCTTGCCTACGCCCTGGTGCTCCTCCTCTATGCCCTACTGGTAGAACTAAGACCTTCAGTACTCAGGGCATTGGTGTTTGGAATCCTACTGTTTTCGGGCAGGGAATTCAGGCGTCCGGTGAACCCGGTTCGACTATTAGCCCTGGTATTCTGGCTGCATGTACTCTTTAGACCCCAGGATTTGGTTTCTCCAGCCTTTCATCTCACCTATGGTATTACCGCATACTTACTTTGGTCAGGATTGATCTCCCACGGTTTCTTTTTAAAAAAAGTTTTTTGGATCGCGATCCTTCATCTTCTACTATGTCCCTATTTTCTATGCGTGTTTGGGGAATACTCGCTGGCTAGCGTGATGGGTGTTTTATTGTCCACCCCGCTTGGAATCATACTTGCCGCCATGATGCTGATGTTATGCTCAGCACTAATACTAGGGAATATCAGCTGGTTCTACCTTCCTGTCTTAAGTTTCTTTGAAGGCGGATTCGAGGCATTAACAATGCTGGCCCTGGACTTGGATTATAGAGTCCTGGTAACGGATGTCTTTTCCATTCACTTCACGATCCTCTTTTATCTACTGGTCTTTCTTTGTATGGTCTTTTTTGAAAGGAGGCGGTTGCCACTTGCTGCCAGGGCTGCTCCTCTCTTAGAGAACTTCTGTAGGGGGGCTGCCGACCTGCCCGAGCCTCGGTTTCGTGAAGAATTCCTTCGTTTCGCAAAGGTGCAGGCAAAGAACTGGGGATGTCCAGCCAGCCAGGATTCAGAGATTCTCGATTTTATTGTGAAAGTATGGATTAAAAGCGGCACATCAAATTCCCTACCCTTCTTACTCAGGGGGCCCGTCAAAGTCTTATTATCAATTGAACTGGAGGGGGTTAAGAGGATAACTCTTGAGGCTTCTTCGCTGGCAAAATCCGGTTATTCGGATAGGCAGTTGGATAAGGCGATGGAAGTGCTTAGAGAATTCCAGAAATTTTGGATAAAGTACTCCGACGGGGAATATAAGAGATGGCCTGCTGGGATCAAGAGAACTTTCTTATGGTATAGGATAAGCGCTGACCTGGATCATCTTCGTTCCCAAAGTCGCCAGGTCAAAGAGTTCTGCTGATCCACATCTTTTCAAGAATTGCCTATAACGAATAGCAAACGAATCACAAAGGCGTGGATTTGTAGACATAAATTGAAGAATTTACGCTCTTTCTGTATGATTGGAGGGGCGTGGAACAGTGCTGTCCGCTGGATGCTTCATTTGAAAAATTATCGGGACCTTGGATTCGTGATCCTGGCTTTAGCGGGTCAGGTTCTTGTATTCCTTTCATTGAAATCTGGATCAGGAGTTTTTTTCGGTTTGCAGATCCTTCTATTCACACCGCTATTGCTGAGATATCTACTCTACGCTCTCGAAGCAAAGGATCGCCAAAAGAAATCCCAAAAGGAAGAGAAGATTATAGAGCGCTCGGGAGACGAAATTGTAAGAAAGTCCAGGCACCTCAGCGAAGCGGGGCTTCGAACCAAATCACGAGTTTCCTCTATTTTTCTCCATCTCAAAGAACTGGCTTCTTCCCGCAAGGAAGAAGAGCTGATTCATTTATTTGTGGACCTGATATCAAAGCACTTACCCTTTCAGAGAATTACCTATTTCTCGGTGGACCCAGATGAGGCTTTTCTTATGGTGAAGGAAACCACCGACCTGGTTTTGTCACGCGAGGGTTCAATACAGATACCCATCGATGAGACCTCCCTACTGGGATATGCGGGACTTAACAAGGTTGGACTTGAAAAAGGCACCTTGAAGCAGAACTTGAAAATCGCCCATCTTGATACACAAAATCCGGTTTCTATGGAGATTTGCACTCCTATTCTTTATGACGATGAAATCTTCGGGATCATAAATGTGGGTGAGGTAATTGAAGAAGGTCTAAAACAGGAAGATCGTCAGTTTTTTTCGGCTCTATGTACATTATTAGGCCTCTCCCTGAAGAGTGCTCGGAGCTTCGGACAAATTGAAGAGGATCTGATTGAATCCCAGAGAAAGGTCGAAGAAAAAGAAGCTTTAAACGAGCGTATCCGGGGGATTTTTGGCAAATTCACCTCTCCTAATGTAGTCAATGCCCTGATTGAAAACCGAAAGGAAATTGCCCTTGGTGGTCAGACCCGTGATATCACCTTACTCTTCGCGGATATACGAAACTTCACGTCCTATTGTGAAAAGCATATCCCGGAACAGGTGGTGAAGACTCTCAATGATTATCTCACTCGCATGTCACAGGTCATTATTAAATATGATGGAACTCTTGATAAATATATTGGCGATGAGATTATGGCTTTCTGGGGAGCTCCGCTGGAGCAGGCAATCCATGCGAAACTAGCAGTTCAAGCCGGTTACGAGATGGTTCTCGAACTCAAAAAATTGTTGCTTCAGTGGGAAAAGGACGGCACCGCGCCATTCACCATAGGTGTGGGTATGAATTCGGGAAAAATGATTGTAGGAAATGTTGGTTCCTCTATAAGAATGGACTATACGGTGATTGGCGACTCGGTTAACCTCGCGGCAAGAGTAGAGCGACTCACAAGGAAATTTCGGTCTGACTTTTTGATTACGGAATATACCTATCAACAGGTGAAGGATATCGTTAAGGCACGAAAAATCGGCGCTCTACAGGTGGTTGGTAAGGAGGCACCGGTCATTATTTACTCCGTGGAGTGGGTGGATTTGAAACCTCTTGTGCAATAGAGAATTAAGTAGAACCCTGGGCTAACGAATATTGGGCGTGTGAATACTAAGGAATAGAAAAAAGTGAGAGAAAAGGGATTGTGAACTACAACAATGAACCTGGGCGAAGGCCGGGGATATGCAAAGGGACTCCAATCTGGTCCTTTTGCCGTCTTCTCATTCTCTTCCTTTTACTAGGTTTCTGTGCTTACAGTGATGTGGAATTCAGGAATATTAAAGATTTCCCGCTAAGCCCCGATGATCCAGTGATTGACCTGGATCCCCAGAACCTGGGATTAAACTCCACTTATTCGACATTTGGAGATTATGATCTGGATGGGGATCTCGATGTTTACGTGGTCAATGATGGTGGGCCTAATGCGCTCTTTCGAAACGATCTGTGCAGCTATGACAACCCTTGTGAAGGGGTTGGAGAGCAAATCCCCAAGACACATACTCTCAGCTTCACAAAAATGACAGTTCCAGATCGACCTGAACTGGTCCTCTTGAAGGACGGAGTCTCCAATGGCCGGTACGCGAAGTGGCTGGATTATGATAAAGACGGAGACCTGGATCTTTACCTGGTGAATGATGGTATGAACAGGTTATTCATCAATGATCTTTTCTCTCCCGCTAATCCCCTGGATCCATTTTCTGACGCGTCCATCCGCTTACAGCTGTCAAAGCAGGATAGTTTTTCTTACAAAGTACATCCTGAGCTGTTTGTACAAATGAGTTCCCAGGATGACATGTTCGTGCTCACCACAGTCCTTACTGCAACTGTGGGAGGAGTAGCTTTTCCCAAGGTGGGAACGTTAGATATATTTGATGATCCCAGTGTGGATTTTGTTATCATGGTCCCGAAGCCGGCACCCGGCATGTATTTAGAAATTGTAGAAGGAGCTGATCCCGGCGTTGTCGGCAACCGCTACACGATTCTTGAAGTGCTGGGACCCAGCGGATTGAGGTTGGAATCCGAAGATGATCTTGCCCCTGTTTTTCGCTATAAGATTCTGACCGACGCGAAATTCTTACAGAGTAATATTGATGAATTTTTTGATTTATTCAGTTCTGCGGGAGATGTGGTCCTTGAATCCTTGCTCTATGAATTGAAGGTCCCTGATGATGACTTCTCCCTGGTAGGAGAACAGATTACCGTGGGAGATCAGCTCGTGATCAGTTCCACTGATCCCAATAGCGGCTCCACTCTCTCCAACTTTTTACAGGTGGATTCCCAGAGCTTCACTCTTTCCCCTCCTCCCTCAATAGGAGATGGGGTCCTTCTCGATGATCTGCAGTTTTCGATTCGAAGGAAAAAGGGAGAGGTTCTGCTGCAGAAATTTTTTCAAGATGCCTCGCTGCAGATCTTTGATTCAGCAATCCAGCCCGGTGATGAAATCATAATCCGATCCGGTCCCAATGATGGTAAGAGATTTCTGATTGAATCTATCGGGACGAACGGGATTGTTTTCCTGGATTCCACCCCAGGCAGTCTTGAAGTTACCGATGATCCGGACCCCATTCAATATGAATTTATTTATAACTCGCTGCAGATTGAGACTCAACGTATTTTCAAAGATGCCGGCAGTTTATTCGGACTGGATGAGGAGGGCCGTGCGGGAGGCGCCGATTCAACTACTCGTATGGTCAAAGAGGGAGATCATCTTTTACTTCAGCCAGACCTGGGTATCAATATAGCCGGCGAGGTCAACGCCGCGCAGAGTGATTCGGAGGAATTGGGTACCAGGGCTACCTTTGCCGATGGTTCTCCCAGGCCCCTTGGTGTAATCAAAGTTCTTAGTATTATCGATGAAGATGAAATCATTGTGGATTCATTTCCCTCCGAAGTGGTTCCCGGCTTATCCAATAATGATTTCCCCTACCAGATTCTGCACCAGCATGGACGTCTTAAATTTGACCTGAATACCGGTTTGATTCAATTTTTTGACGAGGCTGCCAAAAGCCCCGTAGTTCCGCGGGATTTTCTCTCCTCCCTCTCTATGCTTTTGACTGCTGGGAATCCCAATAATCCTTTTATTATTCTCTCAAATGTGAGGCCTAGTTCCACCGATAAAGTCCCTCTGAAACTACAGCTAAGTAAATATTCCGGGCGTAACGTTGATGCCTATAGGGACAACAGTATTGAATTGGCCCAGGCTCTTGCGGCTGAGGATGTCTCGGCTACGACTACCCTGGAATACCGATCGATTTATATAGGACTTGGGACGGATAATCCCTATGCAGATGAGGTGCGGGTTCTGAGAGTATTTGGTCCGCTTCCTCCCGGTACATCAGCGGGTCACGAGATCTTTCTCAGAAGTTTTACCGATACGTCAGGAAATGCCCTGGTTGCTAACTTTCGCTCCCGAATACTAAATATCCAGGGAGAAGATATCCAAGTTGATCTAACTCTTGAAAAGGCTTTGCCAGAGGTTCTGGTGGGAGAATTTCAGCTTCTTTGCGCCAATCCCGAGAACCTGTGTGAACCCCCCCCGGGATCTGTGGATACCCAGGCACTGTTTTTCCAGGATCCGACGTTTGGTCAGCTCAGTATTGAATATGAATTTATTACTACCACAGCAATCGAGTTTGGGCAGAGGCTCGATTTTGGCGTAAGCTCCAAGGTCACCCTGACAACTTCAGGCTTTTCCCTCGGACAGATTCAGATCTCTACCGGAGATTCAATCCAGTTTAAGGACCCACTGCGCGGTACAATATTTTCCTCACAACTTCAGACTCCAACGAGTTCAAAAGTGTTTCAGCTGGAAAATATAACCGGGGCGATTGATGCCTCGCTGCCGCCTTTTAACGAAGACGTTAAGTTGGGTGAAACCGGGATCCTACCGATCTATCGCGGTCAACTCATCGATTTCCGTCGAATTGAGACGTCTAATCCCGCTTCCAACTTTACCAGTTTAGCCAGAATTCAAGATCGTGTCGCGTTTTTCTCAGTGAATCCTACCCTTGGTCTGACCATTGCGGCTGTTGTTCCCATTGGTACCGTGAGAACTGAATTTGTCCAGCTCAGGCGATCTCTATTGCTGGACCCGACCTTATCCGGACTGGATATTTCTACCATATCAACCAGTCCCTTTTATTTCCGATTTATCAGAACCACCGGTGAACTTCGTGCTCTGCCAGCCTTTGTTGATCGACGAGTGGGATTTGATCTCAAGTCAAAGATTAAAACAAATGATGACAACAGTATTCGTGGAATCGTGCTGCTGGATGTCTTTCGCAATTCCAATACCATTGAAGATTTACTGGAAAAAAGATTTCGGCTTAAGAGTTTTATTTCTAATAATGTCGCAGAAATTTTTCCAGGTACCCTGAATAGGGATAGCGATACCTTTGACAACTATTTTTATGAAATCAAAGAGGTTCTTCGGGACAACGGGGGGATTCTAGAGAACCACAATGGGAATGGAGTCTTCGCTGAGGCAGGAGACTGGAATAGTGACGGCTCTCTGGATCTCTATATTCTGAACAAAGCGACCGACCCCAATAAACCGACCCTCTCCGATAACACTTCCTCATTGCTTTACGGTTCAGTACAGACCTCGGCACTGACAACGGGATTCGCCTTCCTGGAGCCTACCGTGCCTCCCGCAGACCAGGATAATGAACTTTTGAACCTACCATCTCAATCACCGATTACAAAGTTCCTTTCCGCTAAAATGGTTATCGCCGAGGATTTTGACTCAGACCAGAATGATGATCTCCTGATTATTAATGAGGTAGATCCCGATCGACTCTTCCTGAGCCGGGCAGTCGACTTGACTGCACAGCGTGAACTTTTCTCCCGCCTTCCAGCCGATGCCGCCGAACCGGGTGAGCTGGATGGGCTAAATACAGCCGCTTCACTTCTGCTGCTCAAGCCAGGCTCCAGAGGCGCAGCTGTCGGTGATCTAAACAATGACTCCACTCAGGATCTTTATTATTTTGTAGGGAATCAAACGAGCACAGTTACCCGAAATCAGCTTTTTTTGAGTGAAGGTGGCGTTTTTAAGCCACTAGCGCTTCCAATCAACAATCCTCTTCTGGCAACCATGGAAAGTGGCGATGCGGTTTGGGCTGAGATGGTAGATACGGATAACGACGGCTTTTTGGATCTCAGCGTTCTAAATTCCAATAAGCATTTTCTGGCAAGTCCACGGATGCGGGGGTTGCTCAGTGAGGGTAATGCAGATATTCGTGAGGTCGATTCCTGCGGAATTTCTGATCTCAACCTCAATCGTCATATGGAGTGGGGAGATCTTAACTTAGATGGGTACCCGGATTACTATATTTCAAGGGGCGGGACAGTTGTTGAAACCAACCTGCTTTGTGTTTCACTACCCGGAGAAAAGGAGCTAACCTCCAATCATTTCTTTGTTTTTGAAATGATCCCCAGGGATCTTTCCACCAGACGGGTAGAAAACCCTACGCGGGATATCCATGGCGGGGTACTAACGATTACGGACATAACGGATCCTACCGACCTGACCCCGGCCACCTTTGTGAGAAACTTCGATTATCGTTATCCGAATCCCTCGGAGGTTGTTGTGGGTGCAGGATCCGCATCCAGCGTAAACGTACAGGTTCTTTGGGCTGAGGATTCTGCCTACGATTATGGAACTGTAACCTCAACTCTGATCACAGGCCGCAAAATCAGGCTTCTACAGCCCGATGATTTCCCTGTCCTGACCTCAAGGGAAGTCTTTTCTTCCGGGTCCAGTCCGGCCAGTACTACCGTGACAGTAGTAGGTCCCAAGACCACCAATATTGAAGTGACCGGATTTACGCTCCTGGGGGGCAGTCGTGAAGCTCTGACGGTAGAGTCTATGGTGATCTTTATTTCCGGCAAGGGGCTGGGTGAGTCCGTGGCTATCCTGGAAAGTAGTTTAATTCCACGAAGTTCAGTGAAACTGTATATGGACGGCTCTGAAGCAGATAAGAACTCAGATGATTATTCTAGCTGGACCCCTGATGGTAGGTTTGATCAGGACCATGATGTTTTGCTGGGTACAGCGGTTCTGGACAGCTTTATCATTCCGGAAAATGTGTATCCGGGGTTATTGGATGGAAATGGAAAGGTTGTTGGTTTCGGGGGGCAGCCCTCCATAAGAGCGAGTTTTAAGAACCTGGCCTATCCCTCGCGAAGCGGCTCTTTGGTAACCTCCATTGTTTTGAATCCTGCTCGTGATGGACTGCCAGCCCAACGGGCCAGTTTTCTCGCTGTTTTAACTATCGATGTGAGCGGGGAATTTATTGATTCAGTGATTGAAATACTTCCATATATTCCAGTCAAGGTAGACGGGGGACAAACCGTTGCTTTAGAGCGGACCGTAGCAGCTGGAGTTCCCCAAAACATAGAGAATTTTCTCAGCAGCCCTTTCACCAGGACTCATGAAATTTCTCTACGTGGAAAAGAATCCCTCCAACTGCATAAATCCGTTTCCCTTGACTCCGCTAGCCTCGGGAGTAGAGATCCTACCTTTTTTACAACCATTCCACGATCTGCCCTGAGTTTCCCCCCGGTGAGAAGTCTAACCGGTGTTTTGACTAAGGTTGACCAGACAGAACCGCCTACTCCTAAACTTTCCGTTTGTCCGGGTGAGGTTTCAACGCCGGTCTTAATTCGCTTTGTCACCGTACCTCTTTGCGGAACCGCCGAACCTTTCAGTTTTTTACAGGTGGATAATTCTATCTCAGGTCAAAGAGTTACTACCCAGGTGGATGTGAATGGATTCTGGAAGGTGGAACTAAGCGGCCTGAGAGAGGGAGAAAATAGGCTTGAAGCGGTAGCTGTTGATTTGTTCGGGAACGCTTCAGCAGAGCTAAAGCATACTATTACGGTGGATATTTCATCTCCAATTGTAACCAATGTGATCGTAACGAATGTGGGCATTCATTTGGCGACTGTCACCTGGAACACTACCGAGGGTGCGGTAGGTTTTGTGAGTATTCGATCCCTGGAAAATCCAGGGATTGTACAAACGTTTCAAGAACTTTCGCAGGTTAACTTTAGTCTTGGGCACTCTGTCACAATCGGTAGGCCCAATTCCCTTTTTGGGGGCGTGAGATCAGATGGCACTCTACCAGCACAATGCCATGTGAGTGTTTTAGATGCGGATTTACAGGCGTTGTGTCCAAACTCTACTTACTTTATCTCAATTTCAGTTAGGGATCCCCTGGGGAATGAATCACTCTTCTCTGACCTGCTTAGCTTCCGCACGCTTGAGGTGCGGGAAAGTACAGGCTCCCAGGACCTCAATGGTGATGGATCCCTGGATCTGGATACCGATGGCGATGGACTCCCTAACTCTATCGAGGTGGACCCCAGATTCCCTGATTTGGACCTTTTTGATCCCACCGATGCATTACTGGACTTTGATGGTGATGGAATTAGCAACGTGGAGGAGTTTCAGTCCGGCAAAGACATGTACAACGCCTTTGACTTTTTACCGATCGCAAACGCGGGTGCCGATCAAAACTTGATTCCAGGCGTAGTCTTACTGGATGGCTCCAGTTCTAATCTCAATCGCTCCACTACTGCTGACGCTACTTTTGAATGGACATTGGAATCAGCTCCAGGAGGGCTAAGTGAAACGTCTCCCACTATCTTGAATCGATTCAGTACGCAGACATTCTTCGTTGCGCTTCACCCGGGTGAATATCGTGTAAGCCTGAGCATACAAACCCAGCCCGGTGTGCAGTCAGAGAAGGATGAAATGGTAATCACCATACAAAACCTTTCACCGGTTGCTGATGCGGGACTCGATTCGATTGGCCAGGTAAACCAGGCTATTTTCCTGGATGGGTCGCGATCCTTTGATCCCAACAAAGAGGACCTTTCTTTTTTATGGGTGCAATTGAGCGGTCCCAGGCTTGGGACCGGGGGTAATTTTGGTATCGCGAATTTTCGTGAGGCGAAAACCAGTTTTCAGACTGATAGGACTGGATTGTATGAATTTGAACTCATTGTTCAAGATACGGCGCAACTTGAGTCCAGAGATCGAGTTACATTTCGAGTAAATTCCACTGTGGAAATCTTTCCTATCGCCGATGCAGGACCCGACCTGGTCACTTCTGTTGGCTTACCCGTTACTTTGCAGGGAGACCGATCAGGGGGCGCCGATTCCACGAACAATCTTCTTTATTTTTGGGAATTGCTGACATCAGCGACAAGGGAGGTGCCCTCACGGTGTGAAGGGCTTGAGACGAATGATGGTATTTCTGTAAGTCCAGGGCAGGCGAGTATTGCCAATCCTATCGTTACTTTCAGTAAAGCCGGAATTTTCGCCTTTGTGTTAAAGGTGCAAGAGGAGGGGAAAGGGATATTTTCTGCCTCAGACTGCGTTCGCGTCGCGGTTAATGAACCCGATGACTTGATTCCGATTTCACGTCCCAAAATTTTTGGTACTCCCGCGTTGTTCACACAAAATTCAAGCAACAGCGTTTCCAGGATTAGAAGAAGTATACAGTCTACGGATGAAGCAGCTGGAGTCTTCCGGGTTCCGGTACAGTTTGAAATCCAGATGAGTGGTCTCGACTCCTTTCCGGATCACAATACAATCTCAGCATCTGCTGGTTCTACTTTTCCTCAGGCAGTTACAACAAATGACTGTAAAGCTTTGGATACGATTTATAAATGGAGGCAGTCTGCCGGTCCCCTGGTCACCTTGGCACCTGTGGTAAGAGACTGTTCCATTGTTAGTTTTGTTCCTGTAGAGCCCGGCATATATTCCTTTGATCTTTCTGTAAGCCAGGTCAAGGACGCGGGAATTTTTCCTTCACTAGCAAGGAAATTAGTTCTGCTCGTGAATGATCCCGATGATAAGGTGAGTGGGGCCAATAATTTTATCCCCAGTGTGCAGGCCCCTGATGATCGGGTGGTTAATCTTGGTCTTTTGGAGTTATCAGCAGGGCCAAAATGTATCGATTCGGATCTCAGGGCGAGTGCGGCAGAAATTAGTAATCCTGTAGGGGAACATACTCTTTCCCAGGCGGATTTAGTTCCCTGTACCTCGCTGGTAGGAGTGGCTCCCCTTACCTCTATTGAATGTGTCTGGAGGCAAATTGACGGCCCTCCTGCCATCGTGGAGGATTTTCGTGCTTGTAATCTAAAAGCTACTCCAAAAAAGGCGGGTACCTATACCTTTGGAATTCAGGTCAACGACGGTACGTATACCAGTCTTGAAGACCAGATGATCGTAGTAGTTTTGACAAGTGGCCAGAGTGCTCCCCGGGCAAACGCAGGAGTGGACCAAACCTCTGCGATTAATGAGACTGTTCAATTGAATGGACAATTATCTACCGCTGTTTCCGGAGGATTTGAATACCTTTGGGCGCAGACAAAAGGGCTGCCGGTACTTTTGAGAAACTCACGTACCAGATTTCCCTCCTTTGTCCCTCCTGCGGAAGATCAATACGGCTTTCAATTACAGATTCGGGATTCTAAAGGAATTATCTCCCTACCCGATGAGATGAATGTCAGGGTTTCTACAAGCCTGGTGACTACAGGCCAGAGTCAGGCTCAGACCGCGGAAGAAATTGCGAAGGCCTTTGAAGTACAGGGTAGCGGGGGCGGCGGGGGCTGTTTTATAGCAACAGCGGTGAGCGATTCCAAGAACTCCTGGCTGGTTCACCGCCTGAGCTGGTTTCGCGATGCTATTTTGCTGCGCTCAAGCCTGGGAAGAGCGTTTGTGGGGACCTATTATCGCCTATCTCCACCCCTCGCTAAAGCAATGAAGGGTTCCCCAGCGCTTAAAATCATGGTATCTCTGTTCCTGTATCCCATTGCGCTAATAATGGGACCTGAGCTTTTATGGTGCCTTTTCCTTCTTTTCACGACTCTCCTCCTGATTCGTCTGAGGCTAGTGCCTTCTCCGCCCTCGATAAGACCTTAATGCGTAGAGCGCTGGCATTGGCCAGAAAGGGCTGGGGTCGTACCTTCCCAAATCCCATGGTAGGCTGCGTGGTAGCCAGGGATTCCAAGGTTATAACCGAAGGATTCCACCGCTGCTTCGGGGAGGCTCACGCAGAGGCGGCGGCTCTGGAAACCTGTGAGGAATCTTTGGCGGGAGCCACTATGTATGTGACTCTGGAGCCGTGTAATCATCATGGCAAGACAAAGCCTTGTACGGAAGCGATCTTAAATTCCTCTATAAAAAGAGTGGTTATCGCAGCGCTGGATCCCAACCCTGTCGCCTCAGGGGGAATTGGTTTTCTCAGATCAAAGGGAATTCAATGTGATGTAGGACTTTTGCAAAGTGAATCTAAGAATCTCAATCGGCCCTTTTTTGTAAACATTGAGAAAGGGAGACCGATGATCGCTTTGAAACTTGCTCTCACGATGGACGGTAGAATCGCCAGAAGGGATGGATCCTCAAAGTGGATTACCTCCATGGCCGCACGCAAAAGAGTTCACCACCTACGTGCCGGTTACCAGGCTATTCTTGTAGGGAGGCAGACGTACCTTCAAGATGATCCAGAACTCACCTGCCGACTGGTACGGGGGAGGGATCCCATTAGAGTTTGTTTGGATGAGGCCGGAACTCTACCTTCTCGATTGAAGGCTTTTAGAGAGGGGAAAGTTTTATATTTCTCGTCTAAGTTTCGATTGGATCTTCCCTCCCACATCGAACAGATAATCGTGAGTCAGAAGCAGGGCTATGAAGGTCTGTGGCCAATAGCCCTGGAAGAAATGAAAGCTAGAGGGATTATTTCACTCCTGGTTGAAGGTGGGGGTGTTGTCACACAGTTTCTCCTGCAGAGAGATTGTGTCGATTTCGCCCATCTGTTTTATGGTCCGAAAATTTTTGGTGAGGGTGCTGTACCCGGTTTCAGGGGGCCTGAAGAAAGGGCTTTCCAACTCTTTTCAACACAGAGGCTAGGGGATAGTTTCCTATTGGAAGGAAGGTTCCGATGTTCACAGGAATTATAGAAGAGATTGGTGAGGTTTTGAGTTGGGATCATGGTGATCGGATGCGGGTACGCTGCTCAGGTGTTCTGAAGGAACTTTCCCTGGGAGATTCGATTGCGGTTAATGGAGTTTGCCTCACGGTTTGTGATTTCGATTCTCATAGCTTTTCAGTCCAAGTCTCTGAGGAGACCAAGCAGCGAATCTCCCTGGACTCCTTTTCTGAGCGTAGCCGGGTAAACCTGGAGAGTGCCCTGAAAGCTGGCGAGAAGATGGGCGGGCACATTGTTCAGGGTCATGTCGATGGGGTAGGAAAAATCCTAAAATTCGAAGAACTAGGTGAATATAGGGCACTTCGCCTGGGGATTTCCGATTCGCTTTTGCCCTATATGGTAGAGAAGGGCTCCATTGCTGTGGATGGAATTTCGCTCACCGTAAACCAGGTCCAGGGTACAGAATTAGAGATCATGATTGTTCCCCATACTATGGGAGCAACAACACTAGGAAGTGCAAAAGTTGACGGTGGTGTTAATATTGAGGCTGATATTCTGGGTAAATATGTTTATAAGAATCTACAGGCTTGGAAGAGTAAACTAGATTTCGAGGAGGATCAATGAGTTCTGAACAGATAGTGTCCCCGGTTACTCTTGATCCCGTCGAAGATGCCATCAAGGATCTTGCAGATGGCAAAATGTGTATTCTGGTAGACGATCCGGACAGAGAGAATGAGGGAGATTTATGCATGGCGGCAGAGCATGTTACTCCCGAGGCTATCAACTTCATGGCACGAGAGGCACGTGGGCTAATCTGCCTGACCTTGACCAATGAAAGAGCCGACCAACTTGGTTTCCCGCCCATGGTCACAGATAACACATGCAAGTACCAGACCGCGTTTACGGTTTCTATAGATGCGGCAAAGGGAGTTACCACTGGAATATCAGCCTATGACCGCTATAAAACCATATTAGACTCCACTAAGATGGAGTCGACTCCTCAAGATTTTGTAAAACCAGGACACGTATTCCCTTTGAGGGCTCGCGATGGCGGCGTGATTGAGCGTGCTGGTCAAACAGAGGGATCTGTTGACCTTGCCAGGCTTGCCGGCTGTAAACCCTCAGGAATCATCTGCGAGATTATGAATGAAGATGGGACAATGGCCAGGATTCCTCAGTTGGTTGAATTTGGGAAAAAACATTCGATTAAAATTGTTTCCATAGCCGACTTGATTGAATATCGTCTGGCTCAAGATTCCCTGGTAGCCCTGGTAGCTGAGTCAGAGCTACCTACAGAACATGGGCTTTTTGATGTGCGGATCTATGAATCCAGTGTAGACAAAAAAGACTATCTCGTTCTCTCGAAGGGAACCTTTAAGCCGGAGGAACCCGTCATGGTGAGGGTTCATTCCCAGTGTATAACCGGTGATATTTTTGGCTCCAGCCGCTGTGACTGTGGAGATCAGCTAAGAACTGCTTTGCAGCTAATTGAGAAAGAGGGCAGGGGGGTACTTCTCTATCTTCGCCAGGAGGGTAGGGGAATTGGATTGCGCCACAAAATCCTAGCCTATCGGCTGCAGGAACAAGGTTATGATACCGTAGAGGCTAATCAGAAGTTGGGGTTCCCTCCCGATTTAAGACATTATGGAGTGGGTGCCCAGGTTCTCAGGAATATGGGGATCAGCAAGATGAAATTAATCACCAATAACCCCCGCAAGATTGTTGGACTGGATGGATATGGTTTGGAAGTGGTAGAACGGGTTCCCATTGAAATCAAACCAAAGAAGTGTAATCATAAATACCTTTTGACGAAAAAGACCAAGCTGGGACATTTCCTCGAACAGATTTAGATGCCAGGCAGGGCAGTCCTTTTATTGAGTGCGGAAACAAATCGAACTTAGAAGAGAAAAGAGCAATGGAAATATTTGAAGGCAGTCTTGAAGGATCTGCATTGAAAATAGCGGTTATTCAGTCTTGTTTTAACCGCATGATTACAGATGCGTTAAAGGATGGCTGTATAGCGGGATTATGCCAACATGGGGTTTCACGGGATGATATCAGTCTGTTTCTTGTCCCGGGAGCGTTGGAAATTCCCCTCATTCTCCAGGAGATCGGGCGCAGCGATAGGTTTGACGGGGCTGTTTGTGTGGGTGCCGTGATTCGAGGTGATACCGCTCATTTTGACGTAGTTGTAAATCAGAGTGCCTCAGGAATTCAGCAAGTTACCCTGGATCTGGGTTTCCCTGCAGCCAACGGAGTTCTTACCACAGATTCAATGGAACAGGCATTGGATCGAGCGGGTGGAAAATCTGGAAACAAAGGCTTGGATGCCGCGATCGCGCTTATTAGCACTGTTCAATTGCTGCGGTCTATCGCATAGGGCCTGGAGCACTTACCGATCCCTTGAATTCTTTTTCCTTGTACGAGCGAGGAGAGGAGGAAATAGTGAGTCTTCGAAATGGATATCCTGAATACCCAAAAAAATTTGTAGATAAAATTTCTGATGATTTGGTTTTTCATTCCCTGAGGGTGGAAAAGGCAGATCATGTTTTCATCGACTATGATCCAGGAGCATCCCAGGTTGCCTACGAAGTGGCAAAGAAAGTTCTGGCACTTGGAGCCTCACTTGATTTCCGGCTCAGAGACGAGTGTATGAATGGCCTCCTTAAGGAAGGTTTGGCGATTCAGTACCTAAAGAGACCCGATGCTGCCTTTTTGGCAAGAATTCAGTGCTCTGACTGTTACCTGTCCCTGCGCTACGCTGATGGTAATGTGCTTCCCACCATTGAGGGAACCAGAGAGAGGATCTGGATTTCGCATCAAAAGGCGGTTAGAGAGGAGATAGTCGATGAAGAGCGAACTCGCCGCTGCGGAGTTAGTCTCCCCACTCCTTACCAGGCTCAAGTTGATGGGATGAGCTTTGAAGAATATCTAGATGTTTATTTTCGAGCCTGTAGTTTGCCCTGGAACGAGATTGAAATAGCTCAAGAGAAGTTGATCCAGAAGTTGGATAAGGGTCATGAATTAAAAATTGAAGCAGATTTGTCCAACGCCAATCCACGCAAACGAACTAGCTTGCTTCTTTCGATCAAAGAAATGACGTTTGCAAACTCTACTATCACGAAGAATTATCCAGGTTCGGAAGTCTTTTCCGCACCAGTTTTGACTTCGGTAGAAGGAACCTACTTTTCGCCGGGCAGGTTTTTTTATCAAGGGAAACTCATCCGGGATATCTACTTGAAATTTGAAAAAGGAAGGGTGGTTGAATCTGACGCCAGTGAAGGTAGAAAGCGCTTGTTAAAGATACTCGATTTTGATTCGGGCTCTAGACTCGTAGGAGAAATCGGGATAGGAACGAATCGTGAATTGATCGAAGATGTATCAGATACCCTTTTGTTTGAAAAAAAGGGCTCTAGTTTTCACATAGCCCTCGGAAGTCCCTACCATTTCAGCTACTACAATGGAAAAAAGGTTGAGGTTGATAATGGCGGTGAATCCGCAATTCACTGGGATCTTACCCAGATGTTAAATAGGGAAGGTGGATCCAGAATGCTCCTCGATGGTGAATTGATCCAAGAAAATGGACTCTTTTTAGATCCTTCTTTAGAAGCTCTAAACCCACGAGTTTAATCGGTGAAAGTGGGCGCAAACCTTGAACTGACGGGCTTTTCATGATAAGATCATGACTCTGTTTTGAGCCATCCCAATTATGGAGACCACAGAATCTGAAGACATAGTAATTCGCATCTTTCGTGGAAATGATACCGAACAATTTGAATCCTATATACAGTTCTATGACTGTAACGGTGTAGTTCTTAATACCAAGCAACTTTGTCAGCAAACTTCGGTAGCACAGGGAGAATACTCGGAAGATCGCTACCTTCTGGACCTCGGTCCGTTTTGGTTTTATGAGTGGTCAAATGTCAGTCGAATTGAGTGTCACTCGGACATTAAAGAGATTTGTCTTTCCCCCAATTTAAGACCGAAGGTAGGAACCATCGAGTTTTTAGACGAAAGACGAAAGGATTTAATTAAACGAGGCCGCTTTTCCTTTATCGATGAAGAGGATGTAGTTACTCAGTATGATATTTCTGAATTTTTTCAAAAAATGAACTGGAAAAAACCAGATGTTCCTGAGCGAAAGCCATGTTTCTCCTTAAATGATCCGATGAACTTTCCTGTTCTAATTGAAGCCCATTTCAAGGATAAATCCTATACCTCATCAGCGCGCTTCTTTGATATGAATGGGAATCCCATACCCCTTGAAGCCTATCAGAGTGAGAAAGAAACCGAAGATGAAATTTCATACGAGAAATGGACCGTCATTGATCTTCCTCGATTTCTGAAAGAATGTTGGACTAAGGTTCATGTTGTTGAAAGCAGGTCGGATCTAACCGCGGTAGATTATTTTAAGGAAGTCAAAGGCAACATCGACTACCTGATCTATTGCAAAGCCAACAACTACAAAAAACTCCCGGAGTATCTCTACAAGAGAATTCAGACTCGACGCCTAGAGCAATTCCTAGAAGATATCAAGCAGTGAGCCGAGAACCGAGGCTTAGGGCTTTGTAGAGAGTCCATGGCCTTCGCCTGCTAGCGGCTCCCTCCTCGAACGTAGCCCTGCTACGATCTTCGTCACGAGCCACTACCATGCTCGCCCCTGAAAACTCTACAAAACCCACACCTCGGCCCTCGACTCACTAATAATGGGAATTTTTTATCGAAAAATATATGCCACTGGGTTTCGAGAAGTGGTCCTAGGTTGTGGTTCATTCAGAGGAGGTGGCTGCGTCACCTTTGAATGGTGGAACCGCAAGATAGGGCTACTTCTCGGAAGACTCTAATTTTTGGCACAGTAAAATATGCACCCACGCCTAAATGGCGGGTGCATACTTCATTCCTTTTTTTCCTCTGATTCCTGTGCTTCCCTTGCTTCCTGAACGACACAGCCTTCCTATTCTAAATACAACTCAAGATTCTTTCTTATGATGTTTTTGTCTTTGGATGTTCTTCTCAGCTCCAGGACTAGCAGGTGGTCTTCATGGGCTTCTTTTAGCCTGGGGATTAGCTCGAAGGCGCGGGTATAGGATCCGCTAGACTCTCTTCTTTGGTTGGTGGCTAATGAATAAATCAGGCCCAGTCTATAAGCGGCCAGCGCTCGGTTTTCCTTATCGCCCTGGATTGAGGCCGTTTTCAGATCCTTAATGGCCCCTTTTCTTTGCATGAGCAGAAACTTGATCCAGCCAATATGGGTTAGCCAACTCTTGCTTCCCGTTAACTTCAATAGGTTCTCATAGCCGGGTAGTGCTTTGCGGTATTCGCCCCGGTCATAGTGATACTGTGCCTGAAAGGCTTTGTAAGAAACGTTTCGAGGCTCTACGGATAGGAGCACTTTCAGTTTTTCATTGGCCTCAAAATAGAGCTTTCTATCAAGTAGAAGCTGTAGATATAGCAAGTTGATCTCCTGGCCCGAGCCTGGTCCTGGTTTGAGAACATCTAAAGCTCGCAGGGCTTCGTTATATTTCCCCATGGCTCTGAGAGATTTTGCGATTAGAAGGGGAAAGAGGGGGTTATTGGGAAACTGTCTTAAGGCTTCCTTGCCAAAACTCACACATTCTGGGTGCTGCTTGAGATGAGAGGCAATTTCAACAGCATGGACCTGTAAAGACTCAGTCTTATGGAGAAGTCGTGCTTCCTTGGCTATCTTAAAAGCGGAGCGCCATTCTCCTGCGCCCCTTAGAATTTTAATCAGGAATTCATAGGGTAAGGGGATGGGAAGAGGCTTTCTGATCGCCTGCTGGAAAGGGATTTTGGCTCTTAAGGGTTCTCCCCTGTTCAAGTAATAGATGCCCAGGGCAGTTTGGGCATAGGCGTTTCCTGGATCCAGGCTAAGCGCTATATCCGCCGTTCTTAATCCATCCTCCATCTCATCCTTATTCTGGGCCAGTAGGATTCCTAGATACCCCAGAAGATCAGGATCCCTTGATTCCTGTTCGACAGCAATTTTTAAAGCCTTCTTTGAAATTTCGGGCTTTCCGGCAAAGAAGGCAGCTTCACCCTGTCTCTCCAGGAGAAAGCGAAAATAGGGGGCCGCTACCAGGCCCCTTGCCGTGAGTTGGAGAATGGCCAGATGGTTCTGATTGTGCTGTAGAATTTCAAGAGCGATACGGTAGGGGAGAAGAAATTTTGGGGCATCTTTTAAAGCTAGTTTACAAAGTTCCACAGCATCAGTTAGGAGTAAGGGTTGTTTGGTAACCTGTCCAATCTCTTTCATAGCCAGTGAGAGAAACAAGTACGCGCTAACTGAATCTGGAAAGGAGCGCTTGGAGATGGTTTCCAGGGCTTCTCTCGCCTTAGGGGAATCACCATGGTATTTCGCCAGGATGTATTGGTAAAGAACCAGGTCTGGGTCCTCTCGAAAGTCCTGAAAAAATGGTTTCATTATCTTGATAGCTCTTTTCTTGTCTCCTTTAAGAGTCTTTAGAAAGAGGGGGAGAAATCTGAACTGAGGGTGATTTGCGCCAGCTTCGATGGCAAGATTTGCCACGGCGACTAAATTATCTGTTTGGGAGAGAGAAAAAAGTGAATGCAGAAGCAATAGGTAGGTCTCAACGTAGGCTCTGCCAGACTCAATCAGAGCTTTTGCGTAGCGAACGGATTTTTTATACTCTCCCTTATAGAGGTGAATCTTAGACAGCTGATGGAGCGCAGGAGCGTAAAAGGGGTCAACCTCTAAACAACGATTGGAAACCGCGATAGCCTTAGCATAGTGTGCCTGTTTCAAATACACCTGAGAGAGTCGATCCATCGCGATAAGATCTCTGGAATTGATCAGCAGCAAGGTGTTGTATACCTGCTCTGCGCGATCAAAATCCAGGGAAAGATAAGCTTTTCTGGCGCGTTCAAACAAGGAAGAGAAAGATTTGGACAGGTGGTGCCTTTGCCGGTAGGGCTCTAGCTGCTCTGGGGGTATGCTTAAGAGTTGCGGAGCATAATAAAAAGACCAGAGCTGGGATGGCAAAAATAAAATGAGAAGGCTGATCGCGAATCGTTGGATCATGAATGGTAGAGAGGAACTTTTCCAGGTTTAGGATAGAACATAGAATCTAGGCATTCAAGCATGAGAGTTCTTGTCAAAAAATCTACCTGTCTCTATCCTGATCCCTCACCATTCAAGAAACAGGAGAAAATATGCAGCAGCGCTCCCATTCAAATCAGTCAAAGCCGTATCATAAAAGGAAAGAACCTAAAAAAAAGAATAAGATATTGGGCATCTTGTGGTATTTCCTGATAGGCAGCGAGACCATTTATCATATTTTTAAAGGACTATATCTGACTGCCATATTTACGGTATATGAACCATTTATGAAAATTTGGAATACACCCGTACAGGAAAGGGGTGTAGTAGGGGCGACCATATTTTCACTCGATGAGTGGTCTTATCATTTTCTGTACGGCCTCAAGGGGCCTTCAGTTTTGTTTGGTGCGTATCTATTGTATCGCTATACCTGCTATCTCTCCCCATTTAAACCCAAGAAACCACCTCGTAAGTCAAATGATCGACCCATCCGTTCGAGAACTTCTGCACAGCAAACTAGGTAACACCATCGAGGAGTGCTCCCCACTCCATGGAGGGTGCGTCAGCGAGGTGTATCAACTACATCTCTCCTCGGGCTCGAGTGTGGTTTGCAAGATTCCTCCAGCCCTTGGAAGTTCGCTTACACTTGAGAATGAAGCTTTCATGCTGAATTATCTAAGGGAGCACACGCACCTGCCTGTTCCCGAGGTTCTTTATGTTGATGAGACTGTTTTGGTCCTTGAATTCGTAGACTCGGACTCTCAGCCCTCTTCAAACACTCAATCTGATGCGGCCGATTGTCTCAGTCGACTCCATGCTTTGGATTCGAAAACATTTGGATTTCAGGCAACCACCATTCTGGCTGGGATCGAACTCGATAACCGACCCACCGGCAAATGGGTCGAATTTTTTCGCACGAGACGACTTGAACCGGTGACTCAGAGGGCGTTGCTTGATGGAAGGATTACAGCCCGGATGACTCAAAGACTGCTGTCACTGGGAGAGCGGCTAAACGACTTTATCAAAGAGCCTGAGAAGCCAGCATTAATCCATGGAGATGTTTGGAGCGGAAATATATTGTTTAGGCAGGGAAGAGTCGCTGCCTTTTTGGACCCTGCCATTTACTTTGCCCATCCTGAGATGGAGCTGTCCTTCATTTGTCTCTTCAATACCTTTGGGAAGCCATTTTTTGATCGTTATCAAAGTGAATCCGGCCGGCTGGAGGCGGATTTCTTTAGGGTTCGCTCTGATATCTATAACCTGATACCCCTACTGGTTCACGCCATCCTTTTTGGTGAGTCTTATGTACAGTCGATCGATCGAATACTGAATAGGCATGGTTTCTAAGCGCGTGGTTGATCCGTGCAAGGTTATGAGCTCAGCGGCATGCGTTCTACGGGAGGGTGGAAATACCAGAAAAAGGAATTTCTTCTAGTTTCTACAAGTTCCATGGAATCTAGCCATTGGCAAACTTCATCCTCTCGTAATACCTGGGCGAAAACTTCAATGATTTGCTCTCCGGTTGTGATGGGATTTCTTATTCCCATCTCCTTAAACACTTCGTTGAGGCTGGTATGTGAAAAGGGTTTAATGATGAGTCTTTCAATATCCGCGCAAAGATCTTGATCGAAGAGTGGATTATCTGGGCAGTAGGGATAACGAAAGGTAATTTTTAGTCGGTAATTATGCCCATGTCCATGGGTTCCCATGCACTTCCCGAAGGTTTCCAGGTTTTGCTCATGGGTCAAGGTCTTACTAATGAGCCGATGATGGCATAGCAGCTCAAAAGTATGGGTTTTATGTATCCAGTTCTTCCCCATAATAGTCCACATATAATTCAGGATTCTCAAAGAGGCGAACTCGATGCAATTGGATGGGTTTTTTCAGAGACTCTGAGATTTCCTTCCAGCAAAAAAGAGAGATTTGCTCAGTTGTAGGAATCCTTTTTTCGAAATAGCTTACCTCGTGGTTAAGATGTCGATGGTCTAGCGGCAACATTATCTTCTTTTTGAGAATTTCATCGAGATCGGTGAGATTCATTACCATTCCAGTATCCGTATTCACAGGGCCATATAGGGTCACCTCGAGCTCATAGTTATGTCCATGCCCGTGAGGATTGTTACAAGGGCCAAACATTTCCTGATTTTTCTGATCGGACCACTCTGGATTATGATATCGGTGGGCACAGGAAAAGTAGATTTTTCGAGAGAGATAGACACAGCTCATAGAATTACTTTCAGGAGACCAGTGAAATTCCTCCGTCTATGGTGATACAACTGCCTGTCATCCAACTTAATTCATTAGATGATAAAGCGAGAAAGAGTTTAGCGATCTCAACTGGTGTCCCTACCCTGCCCAGCGGGTGCATATTAGAGATTTCCTTGTAAAAGTCCTGGGCACCCTGCTCACCCATATTCTTGGAGTGTATTGGTGTTTGCACGACTCCCGGAAGGACACAATTGGCTCGAATCTTGGGTGCGAATTCCGCAGCCAGGCATTGAGTTAAGCTAATCACGGCAGCTTTTGAAGCTGAATAAAGGGAGGTCTCTGAAACTGGCTTTGCCCCGAGGGTTGATGAATTATTTAAAATTAATCCCTCACTATGAGAATGCTTCATGTTCGCGATCACTTTCTGACAAAGGAAGTAGAGACTGCGGACATTGCTACTAAACATTTCATCAAAGTCGGCTTCGGTACAATCCAGCCAGGGTTTTCGAGCATAAATTCCTGCGTTATTCAGAAGAATATGGACCGGTTCGAGATTTTCCATTGCCTGGTTCAACTCGGTCAGATTTTTCAGGTCAAAACACAGTGAAACAAGGTTCTGTGTATCTTCCTCGCGCTTGAGCTGGGATAGTTTCTCAGGATTTCGGCCCTGGGCCAGGACTCGATATCCAGCTTTAAGAAATTCATTAACACAAGATCGCCCAATTCCTGAAGTCGCCCCGGTTATCAGAATAGTTTTCATGAATTGCACCCTTAGGAAGAAAAAGTTGAACGAAGGTAGGCTATGATTTCCATGGATTCAAGCATGGGCTTTCCATCCACGACCAGGCACGGAACCTGGGTTTTGCCGGTGAGGGTAATGAGCTCCTCGCGATTGGCAGGATTTTCGCGAGTATCTTTCAGTGCTACATCAATCTCAAGGTTGCGAATCTCATGAAGCACATGGGCACAAAATGGACACTGGGGAAAGTAGTAAAGACTAAGCTTTGAATTCATGGCTTCTTAAATAGAGTTTTACTGCAGGACGCGAGAACCAGTTCTACCGCACTGTTCAATTCCATATCTAATTTAGCACCAGCAGCCTTAGCGTGACCACCACCACCGAACTGGGACGCAATGAGGTTTACATCCACATCATTGATGGCTCGAAAGGAGACCTTCGTTCGTTGCCCGGAAGCTTCGCGGAAAAAAACAGCGATTTCCAATCCTTCTATTTCGGTGAGCCTGTTGACTAACTCCTCTGTGTCATCACATCCACACCTGGAGACCATTTCTTCAGTACAGTACACCCATGCCAGCGGACCATCCCTTCGCATAGTGCTCAAAACCTCAGCCTCTAATTGAAGTTTTCCATAGGGTTTATCTTCAAATAATTTACGAATCACTAATTGGTGATTTGCCCCTGCTTCCAAAAGGGCGGCAGCGGCTCTCAGGGTCTGGGGTCTGGTATTGGAAAAACGAAATCTCCCCGTATCTGTGAGAATTCCACAATAGAGTGAAGTCCCGATCTCTTCGCTGAGAGGGAGAGAGCATTCCCGGAGCAATTCATAAATTACTTCACAGCTCGCGGCCGCCTTTTCATCAAAAATACGAAAATCACCGAATCCCTCATTGGAAGTGTGATGATCAAGATTCACGATGAAGGGATTAAGCTCCTCAAGGACTCCGTCCGCAAAACCCAGTCGGGCGATGTTTGGGGCGTCTACCGTAATCAGTACAACCTGCTGTCCCTCAGGAAGGTCGCTGGGAAGTTCAAACAAAATAGATTCCGAGCCCGGTAAGAACCGATAGCGGTCCGAGAAGGGTGTGCTAAGTACCGTGTAAGCGGTCTTTCCCGCATTTTGCAGAGCCTTCTGCAAACCGAGGCAGCCCCCTAACCCATCACCGTCGGGGTCAACATGGGAGCTTAAAATAAAGAGTTCATGTGATTGCAGGATTTGAGCGAAATTCATCATGGCCTTAGGATACCACGGTCCTCGAGGTGGAACGGTTTTCTGTAAAAGAGCAGTGTTGAATCCTGACTCCGGTGCAGGTGACATCATTGGGCAAATGTTCTATAATGGAATTTACATCAAAAAGGGACGCGGAGTCCCCTTGTGGAACAGGGATCAGGGTCATGGTAGGAGCAAAACATAAAGTCCTTTTGGTAGAGGATGATAATTCTTTGAGATCTTCTTTGGGAATGTTTCTGGAGAAAAACCATTGCGAAGTTACCGAAGTAACTTCGGCGGAAGAAGGGGTCTCCTTTCTTGAAAGAGGAATCTACGATCTGGTGGTCACGGATTTGAAACTTCACGGAAAGGATGGAATCTGGCTCCTAAAGCATATTCGTAAAGAATTTCCAGAAACCCGCGTCGTACTCATGTCCGGGTATGGGGATATTGAGACAGCGGTGCAGGCCTTAAAAGAAGGGGCTTCGGACTTTATCGTCAAGCCGTTTACCCCTCCGAGTTTTATCGAAAGATGCAATGCTGCCCTGGAATCCCAGCCAGGAACCGGGTCTACCACCGAAGGTAGTAAACCTATGAAAGAGCCAGCCCGGTTTGACGAACTTGTGGGTCGTTCCTTCACCGTAAAAAAAATGAAGGACATGGTAAGAATGGTGGGGGACCTGCCTACTACGCTTTTGATAACAGGCGAAAGTGGTACGGGAAAGGAATTGATCGCCCGAAAAGTCCATGAGGCCAATCCACATCGAAGCGGGGCTTTCGTGGTGATGAACTGCGCGGCACTTTCGGACCAAATCCTGGAGGCAGAACTCTTTGGGACGTCGGAGACAGGGATTCTACACTCCGCTACCAAGGGAACGATTTTTTTTGATGATATATCGGCGTTCCCTCCATCGGCCCAGGCCAAGATTTTGCGACTCTTGGAGACTCGTGCCATCCGTCCCCAGGGAGAGATTGAGGAACAGGAGCTCGACGTTCGCTTTATCTGTTCTACCAATAAGGATCTGGAACAATTGGTCCTTGAGGGAAGCTTTAGAGAGGATCTCTATTACAGAATCAATGTTGTGCAGCTCTATCTGGAACCATTACGGGATCGCATTGAAGATATTCCCGTGTTTATGGAATACTTCCTTGAGGGATTCAGGACACAGCATGGAAAGACCATCCAGGGATTCGCGAAGAATGTTTACGACTATTTTATCAAGTATGACTGGCCTGGTAATGTGAGGGAGTTACGAAATATCGTCGAACGAGCCGTAATTTTTTGCAATGATGTTCAGATCAAAGATTCAAATATACCGGATGCCATCCGGGAACCTCGCAAGAATCGTGCGTCAGAATCGACCCTGGACAGGATCATGACCCTTCGTGATATGGAGAAGATTAAAATTCTGGAAACCCTGAAAACGTTTAGAGGAAATCGGGCAACCACGGCAAAGGCTCTTGGTATCGGTCGAAACACCCTCTGGAGGAAGCTGAAGGAATATGAAATCGAAGGATGATCCGATCTTTTACGTTCCACGGTCAAGAGAGGCTGAAATGGCTTCTTGTCTGGCACATGAACTCAGAAATCCGTTAACCACGATCCGCACCTGTCTTGAAATGCTCGACAAGAGTTCTGGGGATGTCTTTGAAGATTCAGACCTCAGAGCGCTTTCATTCATTAAGACTGAAACAGACCGGCTGGAGACTGTCATTCATGACATTCTATTTTGTTCTAGAGATTGCTCCGTAGAGCCTACCCAGATTTCATTAAATCGGGTTCTTTCCTCAGTAGTCCGAGCCTTGCGTGCCAAGCCGGACCTACAGGGTTTGCAGATCGGCCTGACCATGAATGGGGCCGCGATGGTGGTGGGGAATAGTCTGCAGCTGGAGCGGATGATTGAAAACCTGGTGATCAATGCCGCCCAGGCGATTGACGAGAGTGGGAAGGTGGAAATAGTCTTGAATTCAGCGGAGAACCATGGGAGTCATGTGGTTCGAATTCGGGATAACGGCCCTGGAGTTCCCGCAGATTTAAGAGCCCGAATTTTTGATGCTTTTGTTACCGGGAAGACTGAAGGTATAGGGCTGGGGCTCTCCATTTGTTCTCGCATTGCCCTTGCCCATGGAGGCCGGATTCTGCTCAATGAAAACTGGGCGCCAGGCTGTGAATTTGTCGTGGAATTACCGGTGGACGAATCTCGCGAATCGAGCGGGATGCTTCAGGGCATGGAAGCCTGAATTGTTCTAATTTTAGTTTTCGTTGAAGTGCTTGAAGTCCCGAAAAAGCAAGCTGGGCTGAATTCCTTCGTTATGCTGATATTTACTGGATTGGTATGATTTGAGCTCTCCCAGGGTGGTATGGTAGAAGATCTGACATACTTCAACCAAGGGATAGATCACCAGGGGGTGGATCACGAGGACTTCCAGAGTCCAGAATCCATCAAATCCAACATCACCAAACCCGGCGCTGACATGTACAAACATTCCCAGTCTCCCAATCGAGGATCTTCCTTCAAGCATGGGGACCAGGCCCTCAGTACGAGTTTGCTCATGCGTTCTTCCAAGGTAAAGATTTCCCGGTTGAAGCTCAAGCCCATCGGTGGGAATCCGGAGCCTTTTGGTAGGATTCTTTTTCTTCATGTCAAGCGGGAACTGGGTGTAGACAAGCAGCTCATCATGAAGTCGAAGATTGTAGGAATTCGGATTGAGAAACTCTTCTTGGAAGGGTTCGATAAAAATCTTGGACCCCAATTCCCGTTTAATCTCGGAACCTGTCAATATCATGGCCCTGGTATCGTACCACAGTTGGGGAGTTGTCGCGGTGAGCTCTGATGATCATAATTCACCAGATTTAGAGATCTTGGTCCTGGCTAAGTTGGTTGAGCGCAAGGAGTACTGGGCCAAGAATCCCACGGCGTGTTTTAGATTCTTGCAAAGGGAATTTCCCAGCCTTGAAGTGGGGTTGGAGTTTCTAAGGACCCTGGCGACTTCACTTTCGGTTTCTCCGGTTTTACTCTACACGCTTTACGATGAATATACCCGCGAGGAGCAATTTAGCGGCCTACTCGTTGTCTGTGAGAATCTAACCTGCCTGGGAAAGGGGGCGGGAGAACTGAAACGTTGGGTTCTTGAGAATCAAAACAGCCTTCTTGAACAATGGAAACCGATGTTTGTCAAATGTCTCGGTTCCTGTTCCACAGGCCCCTGTATTCAGTTGGAGGGGAGGCTATTTGAAAATATGAACCCGGCAAAACTTCAGCAGTTGGCTCATCGGTACTCCTCGGAAGAACCGACCTGATCTTGTGCCCAAGCGCAATTAGATTGTCCGATTCCTTTGTCCATCTGCGATGAGCTTATTTTGTCCATGAACTACAACCGGTTTACTTTCCTTATAGGAGATTACTGCTGGTCTTGTGGGGCTGCTTACTTCTTCTTGACACGATGAACCCACCCCTTTAGTATGAGGCCGTCGCTCGGGGTCACCCGGCCCCAACTGAAGAACAGGACAAGAATGCGATTCGCGGTTTCATTCGTCATACTATTCGGATTTTGGATTCTACTCTCTGGGAATCTAGATGGATTCCATCTATCAATGGGAGTGATTTGTACCCTCATCGTTACTCTCTGGACCGGTGATTTGCTGGTAAAGGAGACCAACATTGGATTGGGGGCACGCCTGCGAGTCCTCTGGCGCTTTACGGGCTACTTCTTCTGGCTTCTCTATCAAATTGTGGTTGCCAATCTTCATGTGGTTTATGTCGCTCTGCATCCCAAAATGGAGGAATTGCTAGAGCCGCAAATGATGGACTTCACGACCAGTCTTGAGGGGGAAATCCCGCGCTTTCTTCTGGCTAACTCTATCACCCTTACACCAGGTACTATCACGGTTCGCATTAGAAATGGCGTGTACCTGGTTCATGCGCTTACCCGCCAATCCGCAGAAGGTGTGCCTGGAGATATGGAGAAGCGTATTAAGTGGGTCTTTGAGGGCGTGGCGAATGGATAAATTCTTCATCGGTGCCGGCATGGCTTTGATCATCATGATGATCCTCGTGCTGATTCGTATGTTCAAGGGCCCTACAGTGATCGACCGGCTAGTAGCTGTTAATGTAATTGGAACCAAGGCAACAGTGCTCCTGGTTGTAATCGGGGTCATATTCGAGAGGGCTGATATGTTTGTGGATATTTCCCTTGGTTATGGTCTGCTTAACTTCATTACATCCATCGCGGCCGCCAAGTATTACCACCATCATAAAACTCTGCATCCCGAGCTTCAATGGGAGGGAGAAACCAGGCATTTGGAGAGAGCCGATGATTCTTGATGGAATAGTCATTTTTTGCGTCTTATCCGGACTGTTCTTTTTCTTCGGAACGAGTGTAGGTCTTTTGCGGTTTCCCGGTTTTTACACGAGGATGCATGCTGCCGGAAAGGGCGACACCCTGTCTTCGGTTCTTCTGCACTTGGGTTGCGCAATATTCATCCTTTCCAAATACGGTGTTGATTTCCATACTCTCCTGGTTGCCTCAAAAGTCCTGCTGGTTGTGGGATTCATTTTCATGGGAAGCCCCACAGCGACACACGCCATCATGGATGCAGGATATGAAACAGAGATTGATCACTGGAAGAAGGGAAGCCGGTAGTGATTTGGCCTCAAGATTTGATTTGGACTTATGATTTTACTCTGCTGGTCCTGGTAGTTGCTACCGCCGCACTTTCCTTAGCTCTAAAGGATCTGATGGGGGCTGCTATTGTATTCGGTACCTATAGCTTTTTCATGTGCCTTTTGTGGACTGTGATGGGAGCAGTGGATGTCGCCTTTACCGAGGCGGCTGTGGGCGCTGGAGTCAGTACAGTTTTCTTCATTGCCACCGCATACAACATCAAGAAAGAGGCAAAGGATTGAAGGCTCTATCGCTATTGCTAGCACTCTTTGTTGGATTTCTGTTGATCGGGGTCCTTGATGACCTTCCGGCCTGGGGAGACGCGAAGTCTCCTGCTAATTCATACGTATCTGCTTATTACCTGAAAAATTCGATGGAGCAGACCCATGTACCTAACGTGGTGACTGCAGTGTTAGCGGATTACCGAGGTTTTGATACCATGTTTGAAACCGGGGTGGTATTTGTGGCCGTGATTGGAATCATGGCGATTTTGCGCAGAGATCCAAAGGAAGAGGATTCCGAAACTGGCGATAGACCGCCTCATGCCCCTCCGGAGGGATTTATTCTCGGTGTCGCCACCCGGTTCATTGTGCCGTTTATGCAGATGTTTGCCCTCTATGTAATTGCGCACGGGCATCACAGTCCCGGTGGCGGATTTCAGGGCGGGGTGATACTGGGGGCAAGTTTGATTCTTATGGCAATGACAGGTGAGCTTGAATCCGCCCTGGATCGCATGCGGGAGAAGTGGTTCATTGTCCTGGTAGCGGGCGGTTTTCTGCTTTATGCCGGGGTCGGCCTTGGCTGTATGTTTTTCGGGGGTAATTTTCTGGATTATAGCGCCCTGGCTCCGCTTCTTGGAGGGGATCCTAAAGCAGCTGCAATTATGGCCCGTTATCACGGGATGCTTTGGGTGGAAATCGGTGTAGCTTTCACGGTAATGAGCTCGATGTTTGCAATATTCGCTTATCTGTCCTCTGACGGGCGGATGGACAGAGGGTTATAGGAGATTCATGGCCTGGGTAGAAGTACATTATAACTATCTGCTTGTGATCATTTTGTTGATGACGGGGCTATGGGCCATGATCGGAAAAAATAATCTCATTAAGAAATGTATCGGAATGTGTATTTTCCAGAACGCGATTATTATGTTCTACATTTCGATGGGAGCTAAGAAGGGTGCCACAATCCCAATCTTAAAACACGTTCCCGGAGCCCATGGCCATGGGCCGGAATCCTACATTTCGGATCCTACTATTTATGCCAACCCCCTCACCCAAATTCTTATGCTTACGGCCATTGTAGTCGGCGTGGCAACATTGGGAATGGCTTTAACCCTGGTGCAGAAAATCTATAGGGAATATGGTACTTGCGAGGAAGACGAGATCCTTAATTGTATGAGCGAAGAACAAGATCATGAGCTTCCTCTCCAGGATGAATTAAAAGCATAATGGACCAATTACCGATTCTCATTATCGTTTTCCCCCTGTTTACGGCATTCGCCTTAACTCTTCTAGGGTGGTTTCGCCCGGCCGTGTGTCAACCTCTCACGGTTGTGGGGCTGCTGGGTAGCTCCTTGAGTGCTATTGCAACCCTGGCCCAGGTCGTAAATTCAGGGCCAATCAGCTACCACCTTGGAGGGTGGGCTCCGCCCTTCGGTATTGAATACCGGGTAGATGCATTGAATGCCATGGTTCTGATGATGGTTTCTTCCGTGGCTCTTTTGGTTGCGGTCTATGCCAGGAAACCTGTTCAGAAGGAATTAGGGGGTAAAATCTCCAATTTTTATACTCTCTTTATTTTATTAGTGACAGGACTTCTTGGAATCACGATTACAGGAGATGCTTTCAATTTGTATGTTCTGCTTGAAATTGCCGCGCTAACCAGCTACGCGTTAATAGCTTTGGGCCGTGGGCGTGCCTACATGGCTACCTTTAATTACGTGATTCTGGGGACCGTTGGAGCCTGCTTTTACCTTCTTGGAGTTGGGTTTCTACTGATCAAAACAGGTACTTTGAACATGGTGGATATCGGTAGTATTGTTCCCAGCCTGTCGGGGTCCAGAGCGATCCTGGTTGCGTTTGCGTTCCTGATGATGGGCTGTTGGTTGAAAATGGCTCTATTTCCATTTCACGGCTGGTTACCCAATGCTTATACCAATGCTCCCACCGCCGTTAGCTGTCTCGTGGCCCCTTTAATGACAAAGGTTTCGGTATATGTGATGCTGCGCATCATGTTCACCATGTATTCCGTTGATTGGGTTTTCTCAGTGATTACATGGAAACCCCTGGTGATGGCATTGGCCGTAATTGCCATTTTGATGGGCTCCTGCTTCGCGCTTGCCCAGAGAAATATCAAGCGCATGCTGACTTATCTCATCGTGGCTGAAATTGGCTATATGGTGGGCGGGGCATGGCTTGGAAACGCCTCAGGATATATCGGTGCCTCTTACCATATTCTGGCGGATGGGCTGATGACAGTCTGTTTATTCATGGTCGTGGGCTCCATTGTGTACAAGCGAGGCAGAGCGCACATTGAGGACTTTAAAGGGGCTTTTTCGACAATGCCGTGGACCATGGGTGCCTTTATACTCGGGGCTCTTTCCATGATAGGGGTACCGCCGACCTGTGGTTTTTTTAGTAAGTGGTATTTACTCAGTGGAGCCTACCAGTCCGGAGATTATGCCTTTGGGGTGGCCTTACTTTTGAGTAGTCTTATCAATGCAGTCCTTTTTATACGAATTGTAGAAACCGCATTTTTCTCAGCAACGTCAGATGAAGAGCCGGACCCGCATTCTCATCAGGAGACTTGTTATGCAGATAGCCCTCCCTCGATGCTGCTCCCTCTCTGGGCTTCGGCGTTGGCCCTTTTAGCAATGGGACTATATTCGAGTGAGATTGTTACCAGGTGGATACAGCCTGTGATTCCAGGTGGATTACTGTGACTCAGGCCGTGACCTCATTTACCCCCGTAGCAATTGTCCTAATTTCTGCATTAGCAGTGATTCCAATTTCTTTGAGCGGACGTAAGCCCAACCTGAGGGAGTTTTGGACTTTCCTGGCTGGGTTTATGAAGCTAGCCCTACTGTATACACTGCTGGATCCGGTGATGCATGGAATAAGAGTGGAATGGGAATTGTGCCAGGTTCTACCGGGATTATCTCTTCAGTTTCGAGTAGATTCTTTCGGTCTTCTTTTCGCTTTTGTTGCCTGTACCTTGTGGATTCCCACATCCCTCTACTGCATAGGCTATATGAGGGGCTTAAATGAGCACGCTCAGACTCGTTTTTTCGCCTGTTTTGCTCTAGCCCTGTCCGCGACGGCAGGTGTGGCTTTCGCGGGTAATTTACTAACATTGTATGTTTTTTACGAAATCTTGTCTCTCTCCACCTTTCCCCTGGTAGCCCATCATCAAGATTCAGAAGCCCGGACCGGGGGGAGAAAGTATCTTACGTATCTTTTAGGCACTTCCATTGGCTTCGTATTGCCAGCAATGATCATCACCTATCAAATGACGGGAACTCTTGAGTTTTCCAGTTTAGGGATCTTTAGCGACGTAACTAAGCCGGGTTCGCTTCTGGTATTGCTGCTGCTCTTTCTTTTTGGGTTTGCAAAATCAGGATTGATGCCGTTCCATTCCTGGCTTCCAGGGGCAATGGTGGCGCCCACTCCCGTTAGCGCTCTTCTCCATGCCGTGGCTGTCGTAAAGGTAGGTGTTTTTTGTAATCTCCGGGTCATTACAGGGGTCTTTGGAATTGAGCTCCTGAGTGATACGTCTTTAGATAACGTCATTTGTGTGATTGCCGGCATTACGGTCATTCTTTCATCCCTGATCGCATTGACCCAGGATAATTTAAAACGAAGATTGGCGTTTTCAACAGTGGGTCAGCTTTCTTACATTATCCTGGGAGCGGGGTTAGCAGAGAGTTACGGAGTCAAGGGTGCAATGCTGCATATATGTATGCATGCCTTTGGCAAGATCACATTGTTTATGTGTGCTGGTGCCATTTTTGTCGCTACCGGGAAGAAGTATATTTCGCAAATGGTTGGCCTGGGGAGGCGCATGCCGTTTACTTTCGGTGCGTTTTTAATCGGCTCCCTAAGCGTAATTGGTCTACCACCAGCGGGTGGGTTTATCAGTAAGTGGCTCCTTCTCACGGGAACCATCGAATCAGGACACTGGTATATGATGCTGGTGCTTTTAGGAAGTTCTCTTCTAAACGCCGCCTATTTTTTCCCCATTATTTACCAGGCTTTTTTCGGAACAGCGAAAGAAGAGGATGCGGTGGCGATTCAGGAGGCTCCATTAGCCTGCACACTACCCCTGTGTTTCACTGCTCTAGCTTCAATTGTGCTGTTCTTTTTCCCCGAACCGTTCTTTTCCCTTGCAACCCTTGCCGTAGGAGGTTGAGCGTGACTCATTCTCAGGAACCGGAAGATCTTCAAGTACTTTCCCATGAGGCGTGGCCTGGTTATCCGCTGGTGTTTAGCCTGGCATTTGTTTCGGGTCTCTTGTATCTGGGCATCATTTTTTTGAGTTGGAAGGGGTAAGTAATGGGGGATAAACACATCTGGGATGATTTAAGGAATGTTAAAAAAGCTCTGAACTGCTTTTTCATTTGCTGTGGAATTCTCTTCTGTTTGGATTTTCTGATTCACAGGCATGGGCACATCCCGGTGGAAGAATGGCCGGGGTTTTATGCTGTTTTTGGATTTATTGCATGTATTCTGTTGGTTTTTATTGCCAAGTATATATTGCGCCCGCTTGTGATGAGAAAGGAAGACTATTATGATCGCTAGCGAGATTCCCCCTTCCCTACTCCTGATGGGAGGGAGCTTGCTGGTGCCTCTCTTCAGGGGGTGGTGGAAAAAGTTTTACCTCCTGGCCCTCCCAGTAATTGCTCTGTGGGGGTTTTTGCAGCTTGAGCCAGGAAATTATTGGGAATTTACCTTTCTTCAGATCCCAATTGTGTTGGGCCATGTGGATAAGCTTAGTACAGCTTTTGGCATCATCTTCCTGCTCATTTCGTTCATAGGTGTACTTTATATTCTGCACCAGAAGGACAATTTGGAGTTTGTTGCCGGGCTTTTTTATGCTGGTTCGGCTGTAGGCGCAATTCTGGCGGGAGATCTGTTTTCCTTTCTCGTTTTTTGGGAAATGCTCACGCTCGGCTCTATGTTCCTAATCTTGGCTCGAAAAACACCGGAGTCCACAAAAGCGGCTTTTCGTTACGTACTTATGCATGTTTTTGGAGGATTATTGTTGATCAGCGGAATCATTTTAAGAATCCATGAAACGGGTTCTTTTGAGTTTGGACAAATTGGTCTCTCTTCCCTGAGCACCTACCTAATATTTTTTGGTATGGGAGTCAATTGTGCCTGGCCCTTTCTGCATACCTGGCTTGTGGATTCCTACCCCTCTTCTAGTCTGGGGGGGGCTGTGTTTTTGAGCTCCTTTACCACTAAGACAGCGGTTTATGCACTTGCAAGAGCATTTCCTGGCGAACACTTGCTGATCTGGATAGGGGTTGGGATGGCTGCCTTTCCGATCTTTTATGCCGTTATCGAGAATAACCTACGTAAAGTACTGGCATATAGTTTATTGAACCAGCTCGGTTTTATGGTCACTGGAATTGGAATAGGGACGCCTCTAGCCCTTAATGGTGCTGTAGCTCATGCATTTTGCCACATACTCTATAAGGGGTTGCTCTGGATGTCTATGGGGGCAGTGCTGTATCGCACGGGGAGAACAAAATGTACTGAGCTGGGTGGGCTTTACAAGTCCATGCCCTGGACATGCCTCTTCTGTGTAATTGGTGCGATGTCCATTTCCGCATTTCCCCTGACTAATGGATTTGTAAGCAAGTCTTTGATTATGTCCGCATCTCTTGAAGAACATCTGTATTTGGTATGGTTTGTGTTGCTCTTTGCCGCAGCAGGTGTTTTTCATCACGCTGGTATCAAGATCCCGTTTTTCGCATTTTTCTCCCATGACCGAGGTTTGAGAACCAGAGAAGCTCCGGGTAATATGCTGGCGGCTATGGGGATTGCGGGATTTCTATGTATTTTTCTGGGTTGCTACCCGGATCCATTGTATGCACTACTCCCTAATGCGGTGGAGTATCAGCCATACACCTACGATCATTTCATCTCTCAAGCTCAGTTGTTGTTTTTCTCGGCTCTGGCTTTTTCATTACTCATGCTTGCAGGTCTTTACCCTGCGGAGATTCGCTCAGTGAATCTTGATTTTGAATGGGTGTATAGGAAGAGCGCCAGAGGTTTCTACCGACTGATGGATTTGCTGTTGAATGGGATAAATTCAGTGACAGACAGGATTTTGGCCAGGGAATTTACTTCATGGATTTCCGCTCTTTTTAAAAATTTTCCAGGCTTAGTCTCCACCAAGATACTTTCAGTGGGGTGGCTGATTTCCGGGGTGTCTTCTATTGAGATGCAGAGTAAAAAAGCAGCGATGATGGCACGTTTTGAAAATGGAACCGTGAGCATTGGGTTCTCAGCGATCGCTGCTTTGTTTGTGCTTTGTTGGTTAATCGGATGGTGATGTCGGAAAAGCTGAGTTCTGCCCTCTTTTTCACTGGTGTTCCAATGCTAGCCAGGCTTAATTCCCGTAAATCCTCGGGGGGAAGATTAAGTTTGATTTGAGGGTATCTAGATAATATAATCCGGTTTACAATTCGGCGGCTCAGGCTTAGGTCTTAGTCAGAACTATCTCAGGAAAGGGAACTAATGGACAAAGCGATGCTGGATTATAACATCAGGGTTCGGCTTCCGATCCTCCTCCTGGTGGCTCTAACCACCTATTTCACAACATTTTTTTATTCCTTCGACGAGAGAAATCATGTGGGGTACACGCCAGAGCAGCCAATCAAGTTTTCTCATAAACTTCACGCGGGAGAAATGAGTATCGACTGCCGTTACTGTCATGTGGGTGCTGATAAGAGCAGGCACGCTACCGTACCTTCGGTAGATACTTGCATGAACTGCCATTCGGTTGTGAAAAAAGATAATCCCGAAATTCAGAAATTAACGAGCTATTTCAATGAAAATAAACCACTTCCCTGGGCTCGAGTACATAGAGTAGCCGATTATGTGTACTTTAATCACAGTATCCATATAAACAAGGGTCTGGACTGTACTGAATGTCATGGCAATGTTCGTGAGATGGAAGTAGTCACTCATGCCAAATCATTGACCATGGGTACCTGCCTTGCCTGCCATCGTAAGGCTCATGACGAAATCAAGGATAAGGAAGTAGTGAAGCAAATCCAGGGGCCACAACATTGTGTTGCCTGTCATCGTTAGGATGCGGTTATGAGTTCAGACGAAAAACAGAAATTCCCTGCCAAGTCCAGTCGACGCAAGTTCTTTTCAGCCATGGGTGCTGGTGTATTGGGGACACTAGAGCTGGCCAGGCAGGAAATTTCTGGAACCGACAACATCGTAGTACCCAATGTTGATCTACATCCAAACGCAGTTAGCCGGAAGAAAAGAGGATAAAAATGGGTCATCACTCTGAAAGCGGTCCTGGTACCGAAAATTTTTGGCGAAGTTTCGAGGATTTTCATCGAGATTCTGACTCAAAAGAGGAGAGTGTATCGGAGTTTGCCGAAGGGACATTTGAAGATCTCGATATTGAGGCGATGGCTCCTGTGAACCGGAGGCGTTTCCTCGCTCTTATGGGTGCTTCAGCCGCGTTAGCTGGGGCTGGCTGCTCTAGTTATACGGGTAAGGGCACGATTGTTCCCTATAATCAAAAACCCGCAGAAATTACTCCCGGAATCGCGAATTATTACGCATCAAGCTGCACGGGCTGCTCTGATTCCTGCGGCATATTGGTCAAGACTCGAGAGGGTCGTCCCATAAAAGTTGATGGCAATCCCCAGCATCCTGTCAACCGGGGCAAGATCTGCGCCAAAGGACAGGCACAGTCACTCTCTTTATATGATCCTGACAGGCTTCGTAAGCCGGTGAGTAATTCAGTTGAAGGAAAAGTTGAACCGGTTGATTGGGAATTAGTCGATAAGGATGTGCGCCAGGCATTGGCTGACGCCGCCAAGGCTGGTAAGTCCATCGCCCTGATTTTACCCAGGGTGGTTTCTCCTAGCATCACCGCCCTACTTTCTAAGTTCCGACGAACCTTTCCAACTACCAAAGCATATACTTTTGACTACTTTCACTCCACTCCCAGAAAGCGTTCCTGGGAGGAGGCTTATGGAGAATCCGAACAACCCTTAATTGCCTGGGATAAGGCAAATGTTATTCTAGCCTTAGAATCAGACTTCCTTGGCAAGGGTAGTGGTAGAGTTTCTAATGTTAGGCGCTACGCAAGCCGTAGGGACGGTCTGGAGCCTGATCACTTCAATCGATTGTATTCGGTAGAGGGTAGTATGAGTCCGACGGGAATGTCAGCGGACCATCGCCTTTCTCTTCGACCAGATCTTCATCTGGAGTTCGTCTTCTCACTTCTCCATCAACTTGTAATCAAAAATAAGGTATCGAAGTATGCGCAAAACGCTGCTGTGCGCAAAAAACTGGAATCCTATGATTTGGACTCATTCGTACGAAATAACCAGATGGATCCAGATCTTGTTAAGGGGCTAGTGTCAGATCTTCAAAAGGAGCGTGGTAGCGCCCTGGTTCATGCCGGAGACTCGCATTCCCAGGACCTTCATCAAGCAGTCCATTTTCTTAATGAAGTCCTCGACGCGAAAGACTTGTTTCTGGCCAAGCGCCATCAGGAAATCCATCCCCTGAGTGGAATTTCAGAGTGGGAATCCCTTGTCAGTGATATGAAAGCGGGCAAAGTTGGGGCTGTGATTCATTGTGATGTGAACCCAGTTTTTCATCTTCCCGTGAATCTGGGCTATGAAAAAGCACTGCAAAAAGTTCCCATGATTGTTTCCATGGTGGAGGTTGAAAACGAAACCTCCAGACGAGCGCATTATGTTTTGCCCATGCATCATCTTCTTGAATCATGGGGAGACGCAAAAGTTCAAACCGACATTATTGGGCTTCAGCAGCCCGTAGTTTCCCCACTGTTTAATTCCCGCCAGATGGAAGGAATTTTACTCGGCTGGCAAAAGGGCGAATACAAAGAATCGGATTATCATGATTTCCTCAGGGATTATTGGAGAGCATCGGTCTATCCAGTCATTGGTAAGAGTGTTAATTTCACCACCTTTTGGAACTCCGCCCTACATGATGGATTTGTGACTTTTCGGGAAAAGACACCACCCCGAGCCTCTTATGGCCTGGCCCAGTTCTTGTTGATTGAACCTCAAAAGGTTGACCTGGGTAAGTTTGCGGTGCACTTGCACGAAAACTACACGGTGGGTGATGGAAAGCTATCCAATAACGGCTGGCTATTAGAGCTCCCGCATCCGGTTTCCAAAGTAGTTTGGGATAATTACGCGGCCATCTCAGCAGATACCGCTAAAAAGCTACAGGTAGAGCAAAATAGCCTAATTGATGTTCAAATAGGTTCCCGAAGTGCACTCTTTCCAGTCTTTATTCAACCCGGAATGGCTGATCAGACCATCTCGATTGAGCTGGGATATGGACGTAGAGTCGCAGGTAGAGTGGGAACAAATGTGGGACATGATGCATCCTCTCTGCTGACTAAAGATCGAGTTCAGGGAGACTGGATTTTTTCTGGATCCGAGGTAAAGAAGCGCTGGGGAAGTTACGAGTTGGTTTCTACACAAGAACATGGCGGATTTAACATTGGCTCCATTCCTATGTTGGCTAAGATCACGAAAGATGCCCACCTGCGCAGGGGAATCATCCATGAATCTACCCTCGCCGATTATCGCAAACATCCAGATTTCGTTAAAGCGAAAATGGCCAAGAAGAGGAGCCACGTAAAGAGTCTTTATACGGAAGAACACGAGTATAAAGGGCAGAAATGGGGCATGGCTATCGATCTGAACAAGTGCACGGGATGTAATGAGTGTATCGTTGCTTGTAGTGCTGAGAACAATGTTCCCGTGGTGGGCAAGGAGCAGGTAAGGCAGAATCGAGAGATGCATTGGATTCGCATTGATCGATACTACTCAGGGACCATCGAGAAGCCGGTAGTTTCTCTGCAGCCCATGCTTTGCCAGCAATGCGATAATGCTACCTGTGAAAATGTCTGTCCGGTAGCGGCAACAACCCATACTCCCGATGGGTTAAATGGTATGGCCTATAATCGCTGCGTGGGTACCAGGTACTGTGCAGCGAACTGCCCTTATAAAGTTCGTCGCTTTAATTTTCTCAACTTCCGCAGGCATGTGGGTAATGCTCAATACGAGAGGCCTGTCGCCACTTTAGCTCACAATCCAGAGGTGACGGTTCGCTCTAGAGGGGTAATGGAAAAATGTAGCTTTTGTGTACAGCGAATCTACGAGGGTCGTCAATTGGCCAAAGAAGAAAAGCGGGAGTTCAAAGGGGCTGAGATTACAGTTGCCTGTCAGGATGCCTGCAATGCCAGCGCAATTATTTTTGGGGACACCAACGACCCCAAAGACCCATTACGAGCATATCAGGATAGCAACCTTGAATATAAAGTATTGGAAGAGTTAATGGTCCGTCCAAATATCACCTACCTGGCAAAACTGAGAAACGCCCATGAGGAGGAGAAATCGTGAGTATTGATTATTCGAAGCCACTCCCTCTCGTAGAGGGAACGACAGATCTTCGAGAGATTGATGATGCCATCGCCGACCCGATGGAGAATCCTCGACACAAGGAATTTTATACAGCCTTAGGAATAGCGCTCTTCTGTTTAGGAATTGGAATTGTATCGGTGCTCAAGCTTCTGCTGGATGGCGTAGGAGTTTGGGGTAACAATAATACCGTAGCCTGGGGTTTTCCGATCGTGAATTTCGTTTTCTGGATCGGGATTGGCCACGCCGGAACCCTCATCTCAGCGATCTTGTTTTTGATGAGACAAAATTGGCGTACAGGGATTGCCAGGTTTGCCGAAGCTATGACGATATTTGCGGTAATCACCGCCCTGTTGTTTCCCCTACTCCATACGGGTAGACCATGGCTTGCTCATTATTTGCTCCCCTACCCCAATGAGAGAGCTCTGTGGGTGAATTTTCGTTCCCCCTTACTCTGGGATGTTTTTGCGGTAAGTACTTATTTCACTGTTTCCTTCGTATTTTGGTACATCGGATTGGTGCCTGATTTTGCCACAATGAGGGACCGTACCACAGCAAAATTGAAGAAAACGATCTATACCATTTTTAGCCTGGGATGGCGTTTTTCTAATCGCCACTGGCAGCATTATGAGAGGGCATACCTGATTCTTGCGGGTCTATGCACTCCCCTGGTACTTTCCGTTCACTCTATTGTGAGCATGGACTTCGCGGTCTCCATTGTTCCTGGATGGCATACAACCATCTTTCCGCCCTACTTTGTGGCGGGTGCAATCTTCTCAGGATTTGCCATGGTAATCACGGTTCTTTTGGTTGTGCGTAGGATCTACCACCTGGAGCATATCATTACCATGCTGCACCTGGAACGCATGTCAAAGGTGCTGATGGCTACGGGGCTAATGGTTGGATATGCCTACAGCATGGAGTTTTTTATAGCCTGGTATAGCGGTGTGGAATTTGAACAATATGTTTTTATTAACAGAGCCTTTGGTACCTACGCATGGGGCTACTGGATCATGGTCACTTGTAACACGCTCATTCCACAAGTTTTTTGGTTTAAGAAATGTCGTAACTCCCTGGTAGTTCTATTCATCGTATCCATAACTACCAATATTGGAATGTGGTTTGAGAGATTCGTGATTGTGGTTAGTTCTCTCCACAGGGACTACCTGCCCTCATCCTGGGGCGACTTTATTCCAACAATCTGGGATTTTTCATTATTGCTGGGAAGCTTCGGATTCTTTTTTACCGGTGTAATTCTATTTTCCCGATTCATGCCGGTCACATCCATGTCTGAAGTCAAGGCGGTTTCCGATTGCGCGCAGCCCACCCATCATGGAGGTGATCATGAGTAGAAGACTTCACTCAGTAGTAGCTCTATTCAAGTCTCCTGACGCAATTATTAACGCTGCGGAGAAAACCGTAGAGGCGGGATATCAGGACTTTGATGTACACACTCCCTATCCGGTCCATGGTATGGACCATGCTATGAAACTCAAAGGGACCAAGCTCCCTTATGTTTCCCTGGTATTTGCCCTGATTGGTTTTATCGTCGCGGTACTTTTTCAGTGGTACACGCTTGGTAATCCCCTGGGTGGAATCGGCTCCGATCTTCTCATGCTGCCCAGTTGGCTGGAGCGATACCCATTTGTAATCGGTGGAAAGCCGCTCTTTTCACTACCGGCATTTGTGCCCGTTATGTTCGAGTTAACGGTACTATTCTGCGCCCTTGCTACAGCGGCATCCATGATTATGTTCTTCTGTAACCTGCCGGGCAACTCACACCCTCTCCATGATACAGAATATATGCGGTCAGTTTCTTCAGACCACTTTGGACTCTGTATCGAGGCCAGTGATCCTTCTTTCGATGAAGCTTCGGTTAAAACATTTCTGGAAGATGTGGGGGGGGCGGCTATTCAATCTGTCAGGCAGCCTTACAAGAGACCCCCTTCTTTTCTTTCCTCCATTGTTTTCTTTGGAATACTACTTGCCGTGATCGGTGGAGTTTCAACCAAGTTCTATTTGATTTTTAATAAAGTGCTGTATATGGCCCCATGGACCTGGATGGAAACCCAGAAAAAATTGATGCCTCAAGAGGCCTCTTTGCTGGACGAAAATAAGAAGCCTATTTTTAAGGATGGCCGAGGAATGCAAAGGCCCGTTGAGGGTACTGTTGCCAGAGGATTTATGCCTTATCAGTTCTCCAAGACTCCTGATCAGGCAGGCCGCTTATTGACCAATCCCCTCGTCGTGAATGAAGCCAATCTGACCCGCGGGAAGGAAATGTACCAGATCTACTGCGCCCTATGTCATGGAGACTTTGGAAAGGGAGATGGGAAGGTTTCAAACCGAGAAGCAGCAAAGGGTCTACGTCCGCCTAGTTTACATTCCAAGAAGATGAAAGGTTTTAGTGACGGAAGGATTTACCATGTGATTGTAGAGGGGCAGAATGCTATGCCTTCTTACGCGAAGCAAATCAAAGAACAAGATCGCTGGTCCATCATTCTATATCTCAGGGCCCTTCAACGGGCCGTGGATGCTAAGGAGTCAGATCTAAAATGAGTAACGAGCAGATTCCTTTTCACGAGTACAAACATAGTCCCGTAGCAAGTTCAGTTGGCACCCTTGGGCTGGCCCTGATAGTGCTTGGCGCTGCCTGCGCTATTCTGACCCTGTGGAGTGATGCCACGCGTTTTTGGCATAACTACCTGATTATGTATATGCTTATGGTTAGTATTGCCGTAGGCTCGCTGTTCTATGTTGCCTTGGAGTACATTACCGGCGCGATTTGGAGTACGCCGTTTAGAAGGGTTTTTGAATGCCTGGCATCGATGATTCCATGGGTCGGTCTCCTGGCTATTCCTATCCTCTTCTTTGGCGGGATGCCCAAGCTTTATCACCACTGGCTCCCAACTCATCATGCCGAGGCTTCTGCTCAACATGGCAGTTCTCATGGATCAGACGCAGCAGATCAATCGAAGCAAGAGTCTCATGATGCCAAACAGGGGGCAGCTTCTTCTCACGAAAAAGATCCAATAATTGAGGGAAAAAGAGGCTATCTGAATGAAGGATTCTTCCTGGTCCGGGTCATTTTGTGTTTTGGTCTCTGGTACCTCTTCTATTATTGGTTTACTCGTAATTCCCTGAAACAGGATGAGACGGGTGATCAGAAATTAACAGGGATCAACATAAGAATAGCGGCTATTTTCATGCTCGTTTTTCCGGTCACTTTAACCATGTCAGCGGTTGATTTCATGATGAGCCTGGAACCCCACTGGTTTTCAACCATGTTTGGAGTTTATTACTTTGCGGGTACCCTCGTAGCCGCCATTTCTTTGATTACAATTATTACCGTTAAGCTAAAGGAAGCTGGCTATCTGCATCCCGACATTCACCGCGACTCCTACTATAGCCTTGGTTTGTTGATGTTCGCCTTCAACACCTTTTGGGCATATATCGCATTCTCACAATTTATGCTCATCTGGTACGGGAACCTGCCTGAAGAAACCATTTGGTTTGCTCATCGTTATGGAGAGGGCTGGACCGTTATCGCTTGGTTTTTGATCATTTTTCATTTTGTGATACCTTTTTTCGCTCTTTTATCCAGGAATCAAAAAACCAATCCTGGAAGATTGTTATTTATGGCGAAATGGCTGATTCTTGCCCATATTTTCGACCTTTATTTCATAGTGATGCCGGCTCATCGTGATGGCGGGTATTTTCACTGGATGGATGTCGGTTTTCTTCTCTTTGCGGCAGGAATGGTTATGGTGCTCTTCAATCGCAGGGCTAAGCAGATAAGCCTGGTGCCCTGGAAAGACCCCAAACTCAGCAGAGGATTGGAATTTCGCCTACATAATTAGTGGTGGGCGAGGAGTCGAATTCGGGAGGGTTGACTACCCTGTTCTTCCGAGAAGCGGCATGGTCTAGCGTTTCCCTTGTCGTCCGTAGCGACGCTACGCACTCCTCACGAATCACTACCCCATACTACTTCTCGAAACCCCAGGCTGACGTCAAACCTCCCGAATTCGACTCCTCACCCACCGGGTATCGCAACTCTTGTCTCACTTTTCTTCCAAACGGTGCATGGTCTAGCGTTTCCCTTGTCGTCCGTAGCGACGCTACGCCTTACTGGGTAGATTTCTGGGGTCTTTTTTCGCGCACCCTGTACTTTAGTTTCTTGAGCCTATAGAACTTTTTCTCATTTAATCCTATATCTTGCAGGGCTAGTTGAAACTGAGGATGGGTTCGAAAGGAATCGAAACTCTCATCAAGCATGGGGAAGTGGGGTTTTAAATAGCCGTTTCTGGCGGCTTTACGTAGATGATAAATCGATGCGTCTTGATCGCCCAGTTGAGCGTAAAGGCAGGCAAGATTGTAAGGTATGGCTGAGTTACCTGGATCTAGCCTCCGGGAGGCGATCAAGGTGAGTTCTGCTTCTTTAAATCTCTTGAGCTTGATGAGTTGAAAGGAAGAAAGAACCCTTAGCCTCAGGGAGTGTGGGTGCAGCTTTAGACCTAATGCGGCCCAGCGAAGACCAGCGTCAAACCTTTTCTCTTTCAAATAAAACAGACTCAGGGAAACAAAGTGCTCCGGATTCTGCTGCTTTCCCATGGATAAGGCACGCAAGAAGTTCTTTTCGGCAGCGACAGGCGAATTGTCTTTCATGGCCAGTAGGCCAAGGTAATAGTAGAGGGTTGCGGTATAGTACTTTCTATTCAACGCGCTGTTAAAGTAAGACCGAGCGCGGCTCAAGTGTCCTCTACGGAAATACAATGCCCCTAGTTCTACAAGCAGATGGGAGTGGGTAGGGTGTTTATTAAGTTCATTTTGTAGGCGGACTATTTCCAAAAAACCCCGTCTACCTACCCTGGTTTTATCTTGATCGGGCAACGCCCAGTCAAATCCAGGGGTGTCTGTGGTCATAAAACCAAAAAGGCTCACGACCCAAAAAAGCACAAGAAATTTTTTCATAGAGAAATCGCCCAATTTACCAGACTGATAGAGTTCAGGTAAATCAGGCAATCCAGATCGCAAAATTAGACAAAGAAGTTATTTTGCTGTTTTAAGAGTTCGAGGATTGGCATGGCTGTTTGTACCATATCGAACTCTTTGCACATATTGGGTCGTACCCAGCGATAAGCAAGATGCTCTGTCAATCTCAGCTTTTTAGAAATGCACTCTACATAAAATGCAGTGACTTCAACTCTACCGAAATCATAATCATGGGCAGCGATGCCAACTTTATCGCCAACAACTACATCAAGATTGTACAATTTGGCGAGATGATCCTTTAGTCCCTCTTCGTGGGAATATCCATTGGTAACAGAACCACCGGGAAACTCCCACTGTGTGGCAAGCCTTCCCTTGTCCGGTCGACGGGCTACTATGATGTGACCCTCGTCTCTAATAATTGCTACGGCTACTTTATGAACAGCGTTTTCGCACATAATCGGAAATCCTCCTGGGTTTAGGTCTTATGTTGGCACTATCCCTACACGGTTTCAAAGTGCGAGTATGTCAAACAGTCAAAATTTTACAAAGAACTGAGGAAAATGACAACCTTGACTTCTCAGAGAGCTTTTGAGTCTTATTGATGCACATGGTTAGGTTGCCATTCCTTTTCGTCATGACTATACTTGCGCACCTACACGATTAACTCTTGTTAATGAACATGTCTAAGAACTCCGGCCTGACCCAATCGGTTACAACCTTTAGCCTGATGGGCTTTGGCATTCTTCTGGTTATTTATTTCTTCTACTTAAACTCGATTCTATGGAATCCATGGATTTTTTTGAGCGGTAGGGAAGTCAATGCAGACGAAGTTCATAAGCTTGGAGTCAATGCCTTTTATTATCGCGAGGAAGTGCGTTCGTTTAGCGGTACTACAATTCAGAACTCTCCGGAAAATGCGTCCTCTGTGGCCTCACGATCCTATTTCAGAGATGGAATGCTTCACCACAGGGATATTTTTGACCCGGATTCCTCCGTTAGACTGATCCAAATCCGTTTTGTAAATGAAAAAGTAGTCAACGTTGAGTTCTGGGATAGGCAGGGGCAGCATTTCGGCTCCGCTTCAGATCCTCGCGAAATCCTGAAAATCGTGAAAGAACTCAACTACGAACGACTGTATGACGCGAATCCCCTATGATTTGGGATTCTATGTCATAAGCATTTGATTTGTCCGTAGTACCAGTCAAACTTTGAATCGTCGATTCCTTAGCCCATCTGTGATTAGTATATATTGGTCCTGAACCTGTAGTTGGGGATAGAATTTGCCGTTCGCAATGACTCACGCAAGAAGATCACATGATTTCAAGATTAGCCTGCAGCGCTCCCGCGTTTCTTATTTCTTGGATGATTGCGATCAAGTCCTCTGTTTTTACACCCATGAGGTTTAATGTCTTAATCAATTCCTCTACGGTGCTTCCCTTATCAAGATTTACAACATGGGATTCCTCGTTGATGGGATTGAGTTCATTTCCCACCTTAATCGCCATGGATTTATGAGAAATGGCAACCGGAGATATTTTCACTGTTCCGCCAAACACAACCGTCCCGGTTCGTTCATTGATGACAACCCTGGCTTCTTGATCAACAAGAATACTGATGTGATCGATCTGGGATATGAATTCTACAGGATTGTCTTGAAAGGAATAGGGGATATGTACTTCAATTTTGCCCGCATCCTGCGCCCTGGCCGCCCCGGGACCGAAAGTCTCATTGATCGCGTCAGCCATCCTATTTGCGGTAGTGAAATCCTTATTTCTTAACAGGTAGTAGATCGTATGGTTATTGACAAAGTTCATCGGAACTTCACGTTCCACAGTAGCCCCCCTGGGGATTTTGGCCACATTTAAGTGATTGCCCGCCGTTGACCCTCCGACACTTAACGCCCCTTGTGCTACCGCGTAGATTCTACCGTCAGCACCTCTCAGGGGTGTCTGAATTAGAACGCCCCCTTTAAGGCTGCCCGCATCACCCATAGTTGAGACCGTTACGTTAATTTGATCTCCAGGGGAGGTGAAGGGAGGTAAGTCCGCGGTAATGATGACAGCGGCAGCATTTTTTGCGTCCATGGATTGTTGATTGACCTTCATTCCCAGGTTTTTCATGGTATTAAGAATCATATCCCTGGTTAAGTCGGTTTTATCCCCCGTTCCCTGCAATCCTATGACAAGACCAGTTCCAATCAACTGGTTCTTCCTCGCTCCCTGTAAGCGGGCGATATCCTTTACTCTGGCAAGTGGCTGAGCGTGGATCAGGGATAGATTTAAAGTGAAGAGTAGGAGAGTTGCGCCTAAGAGAGAATGAGAGAGGCTTCTGAAAGATGGAACTAAATTGATTGTGGACATTCTTTGTTTCTCCCTGTGTTAAAGATCAAAATAAAACATTTAAGAGTTTCTGGAGGACACCTGGTTTTCGAATCCCATCATAGGCACCCTTCCCATTAACAGTAATTGCGGCTTCAGCGACAAGGTTGGAATCTATGCGGTTGTTGTCCACGTCATCTGCTCGAACTACCCCTGTTAGTTTCACAATTTGGCTCTCACCATTTACCATCACACTCTTGTTCCCCTCGACAAAGAGATTTCCATTGGGGAAGATTTTCTTGACCATCACGGTGATCAGCGTCTCCAGTTTGGTATTGCTAATCATTTTCCCCTCTCCTTCCATATCACTGGCCTGGTTTTGGTCGGAAAGATTTGTCGCGAGCCGACTGGTCAATTTATTAAGGGGATGAACGTTGGCAAGTGCCAGGATATCTCTGAGTTTCCCCAGCAGATTTGAATTGACAGTAGTTTGGTCGCTAATTTCTGATTTGAAATTGTTTTGAGAACGAGATTCCTCATTTACAGTCACCAGTAGAATATCACCCGGTCGAAAATCGCGGATAAACCCGGTAGTGAGGTTTCCAGAATGGTTGTTCCACAAAGAATTGGAGAAAAATTGTGGACAAAGGGTGAATAGAGATATGTACAAAATGAGTATATTTTTGTTCATTTTTGTTCTCCATTGTCTATTTTTGTTGTTAAATGTATCGGAAAGAATTCTTAATTAGCTGAGGATTGATCGGAATCTTCCCCTAAACAGTTGAAAGTTTTTTCGGATGCGGTTACATTACCGCCACTTAGAGAGTCGGGAAACCCGGCAGATGGGCGAGTTTCTAAATTCTCGATGGTTCGGTACGCCCCAGGGTGTACTACTTGGCGGTCATAGTTCAATCGGTAGAGCACCAGGTTGTGGTCCTGGGTGTTGCGGGTTCGAGTCCCGTTGATCGCCCTTGAACTTTGGGCCTGTGGTGTAATGGATAGCATACCAGACTTCGGATCTGTTTGTAGGGGTTCGAATCCCTTCAGGCCCATTTTTTATGTGCAAATATAGATCATTTTTACGAACTATATCTTCCTTTAAGTTCCTGCTGCTGGCATTCCTTTTTCTCAGTGAAAATGGGGCCTCCTCAGCGCAGATTCATAACACGGCGGGACTGGCATTCTATTACCAGGGGAAATACGCTCAGGCCTTTGAGGAGTTTCTTAGCGCGTTGAAACGAGATCCTAATAATGTGGTAGCTCATTATAATCTTGGTCGAGTTTTTGAACGCCAGGGAAAACTCCAGGATGCTTTTATCCAGTATCAGAGGACTCTATCCTTGGATCCCGCGCAGGATGGGGCTCGCAGAGGGTACCAAAGGCTAATTCGCTTTAAGGAGAAAATAGAGTTGCGGGTCCAGTCAAGAGAAGAGATCCTTGAAGAGCAGCTAAAGAAAAATGATGTTAGAGCTGAAGCCGCACGGGATGAGCTTTTATCAAAGAGGTTACGCCAGATCGAAGAGCTTTTTTCCAAAAGAGAGTATGCCCTGGTCCGAGATCTCATTGCGGATAGTATGCAGGTATTTCAGCAGTCAGGAGATCTGCACTTTTACATGGCGCGATATCACTTTATAGAAGAGCGCTATTCTCGATCTCTACAAGAACTGAACACTGCTCTGGAGCTAGGTGTAGGGGAAGAGGACGTAACCCGCTATCTCATCGGTCTGAATTATGAAAGTCTTGGTGATTATCGACGAGCGGAGATTCATTTACGAAAAGCGGTAGAACTGGCTCCTTCCAATGGAGTTTATTACGAACGTCTCGGTCGTGTTCTTCAGCGACAGGGTAAAGATACTACTGCTCTGCAGGAACTCAGGGAGGGTGTGCGAGTTAGTCCTGGAAATTTGGAAACTCAGGTTCGTCTGAAAAAACTTTCTCGAGAACTTTCTCTCAAGACTTACCATGAAGGTCGTCTGGCATTTGAGCACCGCAAATATGAAAAAGCCCATCAACTCCTGGAAAAGGCAATCGAAGTAGGTCAGTTATCAGGAGACGATCTGGAAGAGGCGAAAGTTCTTTTTAGAATCTCCGATTTCTGGGTTCGCAAGTCTAGGAGAGTTCAGCAGATCACGGAAAATCAGCGCAGGAATACCCAGAAAATTGACCTTGATCAACGAGTTGAATTTGAGGAAGTACGTGATGCTCCGCGTGTATATGAGGGTCGCTATGTATCCTGGAGCGGAGTTGTGATCGATGTTGTGCAAAAAGCGTCACACTACGAAATTCTCGTAGATATGGATTCAGAAAATGACTTCCAAGAAGACTTGGAAATGAATTCCCTGGTCTTATTGTGGGTTCATGGAACTATACCCCAGGATCAACGTTTAAGCTACCTGGGAACAGTGAAGTTTGAAGGAAAGTACAAAGGCGACAAGTATCTAAAGAATCCCTTCAATAATCACTATTCTGTTCGGAGACAGCCGGTGGTATACCTGACTGATGGGAAGTTTCGTAATGAGGCATTCGGGCCAGGATTTTTGCGGGTTTTCCCGGAAGTTGACTATCGAGAGACTCTTCAGAAGAGTTCCACTAAAAATCGCCGCTGAGAATGGCTCTAAACCTTCTGAAGCAAGAGAAAACCGTAAAAGTTGGAGCGAAGAACAAAAGAGTCAAAGCTCGATGGGGTCAAAACTTTAGGCTCGGGGTACTTGGAATTACATAAATTTAGATGCAATCGCCCTGCCTCAACCCCCTTGAAACCTTGACTTTCTTCCAGTTTTAGATAAACTAGGGGGCTATTTTCGCGAAAGTGGTGGAATTGGTAGACACGCAAGATTTAGGATCTTGTGCCTTAGGGTGTGAGAGTTCGAGTCTCTCCTTTCGCATTCCCAGTTAACCTGCATGAATCCCCGGAAGGGAGGATTTAAAGATGGCTACGAAAAAGAAGATTGTAAAAGAAGAAAGGGATTTTGAAATTGAGCAAACTGAGCTTGCGGGCTCAAAGATAAGACTCGAGGTCAAGATTCCCAAGTCTATGGTTCATGGGGCCTTTAAATCGGTTCAGAAAGAAGTCTTAAAGTTTGTCAAAATTCCCGGATTTCGCCGAGATAAGACCCCCCTGGCATTGGTGAAGAGACAGGTGGGAGCGGATCAATTCCACGAATATGTCCGTTCACAGCTATTGCCGCGTGCGTATTATGACGCTCTTAAGCAAGTCAGCCTGGATCCTATTTCCGAAGTAAAGTATGAAAATGTGGAAATCGGAAATGACAAGTTTGAGTTCGAAGCGCTTTTTTCTGTGGCCCCTGAATTTAGCCTTGGAGATTACAAGTCACTGAAAATTGAACAGGTAATGGCCGATTCCGCTTCAGAAAATGATATTGATGATTTTCTAAATCAGCTGGCTTCCAAGAATAGTGAAAAGAAGGAAGCTGATGAGGGCGCGGTCATTGCAGCGGGCGATAGCGTGAATCTCTTAGTTAAAGGGAAGGTAGATGGGGCAGACTGTAGGTTTTTGCGCCATTACAATATCGAATTGGTCATGGGTAACGAGGAGCTGTATCCAGATTTTGATAAGAATATTCTTGGAAGTAAAAAACTGGATCGAGTCAATCTCGAGTACTCTTTTGCGGAGGATTTTGACAACAAGGTTGTGGCTGGAAAGACAGCCCAGTTGGAAGTTAAAGTTCTTGGTCATCATAAGATTGAGGCGCAGAAATTTGATGATGAATTCGCGTCAAAATTTGGTCCCTTCAAAACCATGGTTGAATTAAAGAAGAGCATTGGCGATGAATTGGAAAGTAAGAACAAACAGGCAGCACAAGAAAAAATTAAAGAGAAGATCCAGGAGTCATTGCAGGCAGTGATCGATTGTGAAGTTCCTGAAGAGTTAACGCGGGAGCTTACCGACTCAAAATTAGAAGACTTGAAATATGAGTTATCCAAAAAGCAGACTTCATTTGAGGATCATCTCAAGGCCGAAGGGAAATCTGAAGACGAGCTGAAAGAAGAGATGAATATTGATTCAGTCAAAGCCTTAAAATTGAGCTTTGCTTTGGCAGATTTAGCAAAGCAGGAGGGTTTTGATGTGGAGGAGCGAGAGATCGCAGCCAGGGTTTCCATGACTGCCCATTATCTTCGCAAGCCCTTCCAGGAAATTCTGGAATATGTGGAGAGCCTGGGCCGAAGACCCTTAATCCGAGCTGAGATTCTTCAAGAAAAGGGTTTGGAGTTTCTTGTTAACCATTATTCGCCTGAAGAAGCCCCAAAGGAATTGGAGAACGAAGGGTAGGTCGAGAATCTTTCTACACCTTATCTGTGCATCCCATCGAGTCAATGTGTAAACTAATAGAGTACCGGGATGGAATTAAAAAAGTGCGAAAGCATAGAAAAGCAAAGGAGACCCAGTGGCATTGATTCCAATGGTTGTTGAGAGTACGAGCCGTGGAGAGCGCTCCTATGATCTTTATTCCAGACTCCTAAAAGACCGAATTGTTTTTTTAGGAAGTACGATTTATGACGAAGTAGCGAATATCATCATCGCGCAGTTGCTTTTTCTGGAAGCGGAAGATTGCGACAAAGACATTCAGTTCTATATTAATTCACCTGGAGGCTCTGTGAGCGCGGGGTTGGCAATACTAGACACTATGAGGTACGTAAAACCTGAGGTGGCTACCATTTGTCTCGGGCAGGCCACCAGTATGGCTGCCACCATCCTCGCTGGAGGTGAGAAGGGTAAGAGATACGCCCTTCCTCACTCGTCTGTAATGATCCATCAGCCTCTTGGCGGTGCTGCCGGGCAGGCGTCCGATATTGAAATAAGGGCAACTGAGATCCTGAGGATAAAAGGGCTCATGAATGAAATGATGTCGCAATTTACCGGTCAACCTATCGAAAAAGTATCCCAGGATTCCGATAGGGATTATTACATGACGGCGCATGAGGCCCTGGATTACGGGATAATCGATCGCGTAATGGAGAGACACGAAGAGTGAGGATATTGTCATGAGTATGTTCAATACCAAAGATGGAGACAATTATCGCTGCTCTTTTTGCGGCAAAGGTCAGGAACAAGTAAAAAAACTGATCGCAGGACCTGAAGTCTACATCTGCGATGCCTGTATTGAGCTTTGCAATGAGATCATCGTTGAAGAGCTTGAAGAAGAAAAAGGGGCGGGTAAGAGCCAGGTTCTTAAGCCTCACGATATCTTCACTGAGCTAGATCGGTACCTTGTGGGTCAGCCAAGCACTAAAAAAACGATCTCAGTTGCGGTTTATAATCATTTTAAGAGGATCAATTCCAGAATCAGCGAAGAGATTGAAATTCAGAAGTCGAATATTCTTCTGCTGGGTCCAACTGGTTCCGGGAAAACCCTATTGGCGAAAACCCTTGCGAAGATTCTCGATGTGCCCTTCAGTATCGCCGATGCCACGTCTCTTACCGAAGCGGGATACGTGGGTGAAGATGTAGAATCGATTTTGCTCAAGCTGATCCACGATGCAGATTTTAATATTCAGAAGGCGGAACAAGGCATAGTCTATGTAGATGAGATAGATAAGATTGCCAGAAAAGGTGAAAATACTTCCATAACTCGAGATGTGTCTGGAGAAGGTGTACAACAGTCTCTGCTGAAGATCATTGAAGGAACTGTAGCGAATATTCCTCCCAAGGGAGGCAGAAAGCATCCGCACCAAGAGTTAATCCAGATCGATACCACTAATATTTTGTTCATTTGCGGCGGTGCCTTTGACGGACTGGAAAAGGTTATTGAGGAAAGGGTGAATTCTTCCAACCTCGGTTTTGGGGCTAAAATTTCAAGTCGTCAGTCTTTTGATAATCGAAATATCGTTAAGGATGTAACCACAGCGGATCTGATCAAATTTGGAATTATTCCGGAATTTATAGGCCGTCTACCTGTTGTTTGTGTTTTGGAGCCGCTAGATATACCTGCCCTGGTCTCCATATTGACGGAGCCCAAGAATGCTCTGGTGAAACAATACCAGAAATTGTTTGAGTTAGAGGGTGCCAGGCTTCACTTCACTGAAAAGGCTTTGGAGGCGATAGGTCACAGGGCTAACGAGGAAAAGACAGGCGCCAGGGCCCTTCGCTCGGTGATGGAACGCTTGATGTTAGATTTGATGTATGAACTCCCTAATCTCGTGAAACTTAAGAAAGACTTCACAATCACCGAGGAGATGGTCCTGGGTATTGAGAAGATAGGTGAGTTGATGGATCTTAAGAAAATCGCCTAGTGAATTCTAGCCCTACTCGGGTTATACTGTCGGCCTGTTTTCACCTCTCAGGTCATGAGTCCAAAAACCTCCGCTCATAGCGAAAATCTGTCTATTCTCTCCGCTTTGCCGCGCGCTGCAATTTACATTTTTGTGGGGCTGATTCTCTTCTTTATGCCCCTGCATATCGATATTGACCTCAAGCACGTATTTAACACGGCAAAAGAGATTCTTTTCGGTAAATTCTTGATGGCGGCTCTTGTTGCCTGGGTAGCTGCCCTCGCAATTCGCGGGGTTCTACTTATCCCTCGCTGCCGCGCTTTCTATTGGTTTCTGGCAACAATCATCTTCATGCTCCTCTCCATTTCCTGGTCGATTTCAGCCAATCTTTCCATGCGCGAAATTTCTCCCCAGTTAGGCTGCTTTTTACTCTTTACGATAGTTCTAACCTCAATTCGCTCAGAGAGGGTCATTCATAACCTGATTTCGGTTACGATTCTCGCTGCGTTTTTAGTGACCCTTTACGGCTTGGCCCAGTATTACGACTTTGATGATAAATATTTCAGAATACAAAGTCGTCCAGTGGTCATGGACACTTTTCTGGGTGAAATTGCCGTTCCAGCAGGCGAATCTGCCATGTCTGCTATTCTGCCTCTGCCCTTTGTTAAAGCTAACAAGTTCTTTCAGGGAATCTTATTACCTCAAAAGCCTGAAGAGCACTTTAAGATTTATGCCTTCATGGGGCATAGAAACTATTTTAGTGGTTACCTGGTTCTCATCATTCCCCTGGTGCTCATCCGTCTGTTACTCAAACTTAAGACCCTGGTATATGAAGATCTTCGAACAGGAGGTGTTTCAAAGGCTCAATTAATCTGGGATGTCCTGATTTCCGCATTTTATAGTACCAGTCTCATATTGATGATTAACGCTGTTTTGCTGACCCAGACGCGAGGTGCTCTGTTGGGGATGGTGGTGAGTCTTTGTTTCCTTGTGCTGTGTTCAATTTTATTAGCAAACCAGGATCGCAAAAAGATAACCGGCCTGACCATTCTCGGCAGCGTAGGGTTGGTGGTCGTAATTCTGGGACTGATGTTTGTAACAGAAAATAAGGGGCTTTTTACCGCCGCTATCGTGATCTCCTGCCTGGCATTCCTCTCGTTTTTAGCCTTCTTTCGCCATCTGGTGCCGGCTCTACTCATAGGAATCATTTCGGTAATGATGTTCTTAGGAAGCTATAAGGTCGTTACATCACCATCTCGATCCGATACCATCAAATCCCACCGCAGTACTCTCTTTCGAATTACCCAGACTTCTGACTGGCGAGGCTCAGCTCACCAGAGAACCCTGATCTATTCCACTACTTTACGGATCATTACAGATGATCTTCTTTCTCTGATGGTTGGGAAAGGTATTGGAACCTTTGGAATCCATTACATGATCTACCAGGTGAAGCTCTTTCTTGATACCGAGGTATCAGGAAAATTTCTGTGGGATACCAATAAGTCGATCTATGCCCACAATGAGTATATCCACTGGATGTCTGAGATCGGTCTTATCGGATTGAGCCTGATGATGCTCTTCTGGTATTTCTATGTACGCCGGACTCTGGAGGGTCTGCGGCGCATCTATCGTCAGGAATTTGATGAAAACCCGCTGAAGGTACTGACGATCATTGGGCTTTTGGCTGGAACTATCGGCACTCTCACCCATTGTGTAGTCACTTTTGACCTGCATCTCATGTATTCCATGGTCACGTTCTACTGCTGGGCCGCCTTCGCTCTTACTCTTTGCGGGGTACGTCTTAGCAGGGTTCCCATCAGAGGGAATTTTTTCAGAGGCCTTTTGGTCTGTGGAGGAGTTTTAGTAGCAGTTTTGACATGGAAAAATCTAAACGATGTCTATTACCGCGATTATTACTGGAGACAGGGCTTTTACCAATTTTCCCAAAAACAGTGGAAAAAAGCGTTTGATCTGTATCAAAAGGCGTTAACCCATGATTCCACACTCGGAGAGCTCCTCTTTGATTTTGGTCGAGCCCTCATGGACTCAAACGATAACCCCAGAATTCCCAAGAATGATATAGATATCTACAACGTTCGTACGATCAAGAGAAATCTGAATTTACATACGATGTACAAGAGACCCCATGCCCTTGAGGAAGGCGAAACCCTTGGCTCCAATGAAGACCTTACGGATAAGAATCTAACCAACAATTTCATCGCGGTTTCCTCGTTTCTGGAAGCGACTCATAATTTTACCGACCCGGCCAATTTTCATAATATCGCGCTGTGTTTCTATAAAGAGTCACAACGCTCAACTCTAGACCAGAAGACCAGGCAGATTCTGGCAAAAAAATCAGAGGACTTTTATCGAAGAGCCATTGATTTGAACCCCATTTACGCGCAGTCTTTGAGTAACCTGGGTTATTTGAAGGCTACCCGGGGTGAGCATCCGGAAGCTCTTTCTATGCTGGAGCGAGCAATTCGGCTTAAAGATGGGCAGACGCCGACCACCTTTTTAGGTCTGGCCATGATCTACCAGGCAGACAAGGAATATGATAAAGCCTTGGAAATGTTTCAAAAGCTCCAAAAGCTCAATCCCACCAATCCGGAAACAATGGTTCGGATTGGCTCCTTGTACTTTCAGATGCAAAAAAAGGAGGAGGCGGAGAAGTCCTTTTTGAAAGCCGCTGATTTGGCAAAGAATAAGCAGCAAGCCGCTTCATTGGTTCGCCAGGCACTGCAGATCAAAATCCCGAGGCTTCAGGCGATCGTGAAAAAGGATCCGAACAACAATACAGCCTTTATGGATCTTGCCTTTTCATTCGTGCGTTATGGAATCCTGCCCATATCCATCCCCAACAAGGATAATTATTTACAGCAGGGAATACAGGCTTTAAAGAGTCTCATCGCCCGAAATCCTAATAACGTGGAAATCCGTCTCAAACTTTCTCAGGCATACGAAGAAATTGGAGATATGAAGAATCTGCGCTCCGCATACCAAAATGTTTTAAAAATCATGAGTCCTACGGACACGAGGCGCACAGGAATAGAGCGGAAACTGGAAATCTTCGATAGATAGCCGACTGCGGTTTAATTCGCAGGTTCGAAATTTTTGGCTGTGTCTACGAAGGCCTGGACTCCTTCTATTGGGGTGGTTGGGTGTAGGCCGTGGCCCAGGTTTAGAATGTGGTTTCCTCTGCCTTTGGTGGCTTGAAGGATTTTGGTGGTCTCCTGGATGATCTTTTCAGGGGCAGCGAAGAGTAGGGAGGGATCCAGATTTCCTTGAATGCCTATGGTTGTCGGGATTTTATCCAGGTAAAAGGAGATATCTCGTCTCCAGTCTACAGAAATGGCATCTGCTCCTGATTCTATTTGTGCCTCGATGAGATGCGACGCTCCATTGGCATAAAGAAGCGTGGGGATTTCCTTTTTTTTCAAGGCTTCGAAAATCTTTGCAGTTGAGGGAAGTATTGATTCTCGATAGGTTTCCAGGCTCAACTCACCCGCCCAGGTGTCGAATAATTGTACGGCCTCGGCTCCGGCTTCAACCTGAAGGAGTAGATACTCAATTGTCAGGTCGGCTAGCTTATCCAGGATTTCTCTGAATCCGGAAGGGTCCTGGTAGAGCCAACCCTTCACAAATTCAAAATGCTTGGATGACTTCCCTTCTATGGCGTAGGTTGCAAGCGTGTATGGGGCTCCGGCAAACCCAAGGAGCGTCTTTGGAGTGTCGGTGAGCTCTCGCCTAAGAATTTGCAGTGCTTCCATCAGTGAGCCGGCGGCTGTCTGAAAATCAGCAGGAGGTAGGGCGCGAAATTCCGCCAGGTTACGGAGGGGATTGGCAATATAAGGTCCCGGTCGAAAATCTAGATCCATGCCCAGGGCCTGGAGCGGAACGAGAATGTCGCTAAAGACAATCACGGCATCAAGATCATAGCGCCGCAGTGGTTGTAAACTTGCTTCAGCCGCTGCTTTCGGGGCTTGAAGAAGTTGAAGAAAGCTATATTCCTTGCGTAACTCTCGATATTCGGGAAGATGCCGTCCCGCCTGGCGCATCATCCATACCGGAGATTTTTTAGACTTACCTGCAAGAGCTTTTAGTACGGGTTTTTCCATGATTGAGATTCCAGATTTAAATTGGCTGTAAGTGAACATATACTAGATAGATTAGAAGTATATACACTGGACACAATGATTGCGGAACCCCCTTTTTTACCTGAGCGCTCCAAATTGGAAATTCTGGGGTTCTCTCCAGCCAGCGCGTCCAAACCAGGTCATTCCTGGATTCATTCCTTTAAAGAATTCGTTCAGTGGATTCCCTCCAGTCTCGAAGGTAGTGATTATCACGGGTTTTCAGCGGATGACAGCGGCAGAGTCGCTGAACTCGAGAAGTTACTGAAGACTGGAAAATTCATCATGGGTACCAGGGGTGGCTGGGGATCGCTGCGGTTATTGAAATCCATTTCATTGAAAAGGGAGCAGGAGGGAATTCTCTGTGGATTTTCTGATCTTACGACCCTCTTAAATATATTGCCCTGGAGAACCTCTATCCATTGTTTTCATGGTCCTATGTTTTGCTATCCACAGGAACTTAAGAGGGGGGGATATTTACACAGAAGTTTTGAGGATTTCTTTCTCACCAGAAAGGATCGCAGCAGTGGCAGCTTTGAAGGGAAAATTCTTGGTGCAGATACCCTGTCTGGCCCGATGGTTGGTGGTAATCTCTCGGTCTTTACCGCTCTTGCAGGTACGACTTACTTACCAGACCTGTCGGGCAAGGTCTTATTTCTTGAAGAGATAAATGAGCCCACTTACCGGGTAGATCGAATGCTCACTCACCTGAGCCTCCTTCCCGGTTTTGAGCGGCTTAGAGGAATCATCTTCGGGGGTTTTACACAATGTCTGCCATCACCTGTAGATTCAGGTGATATGACTATAGAGGAGCTCTTGGAGGACTTTCATCAGAGAACCCAATTGACCATAGTAACGGGTGCTCCCATAGGTCACCTTGAGGACTTCCTCATAGTTCCGATCATGGGGGATTCTCTTTGGACCCGGGACGGCTCCAGGATTTTCTATGAGCTGATGGTACCCTGGAGGAAAGAGGTAACTTTAATTCGATGAAAGCAAAGGAAGAAAAGAGACTCATAGAGGACCTACACAAGGGGCAGCGCCGGGCTCTGGCCAGGGCTATTACCATCCTCGAGAGTGACGCCAAATCAGACCGGGAACAGGCAGCCAGGATCTTAGCAGCACTGGAATCCATGACCTCCTCACAGAAGATTGGCTTGCGCTTAGGGATCACAGGCCCTCCCGGAGTGGGAAAGAGTACCTGGATTGAAGCCTTTGGAACACGGGTTCTCTCAAAGGGTTTACGTCTGTGTGTTCTCCCGGTAGATCCAACTTCTCCAGTCAGCGGGGGGAGTCTGCTTGGCGATCGAACGCGAATGGAGAATTTGTCTCGGTCGGAGGATTGCTTTATTCGCCCCTCACCATCGGGTCGCAAAGCCGGGGGGGTTTCTGAGGGAACCAGGGACGTGCTGCGTCTCTGTGAACTTCTGGATTTTGATATTCTTTTGGTTGAAACAGTGGGAGTAGGTCAAAATGAACTAGATGTCTGCTCCATGGTTGATTTGACTATTCTTCTGTTCCCTCCCTTTGGAGGGGATGAGCTGCAGGGCTTAAAAAAGGGAATTTTGGAAATCGCCGATATCTACTTCGTGAATAAATTTGATGTTGCAGCCGATGCTGCTCAATCTATGAAGCAGGATTTACTGGCAGCATTTTCCGTCTTCCCGTCCTTTTTGGAGAGGGGAAGACCGGAGATTTATCTCGGGAGCGCGCTCAGCGGAGACGGTGTGTCCGAAGTTTTAGATACAGTACTTGAACAAACTGTACAGGCTAAAAGCATAGGCACCTTTCAACAGCGTCGCAGGGATCAGGAATTACTCTCCTTCAGAGAGGGATTGAAGACCAGGATTCTTCGAGACTATTTCGCAAAGAATTCCGTTCAGCAAGCCCTTAAGAAGATAGAAAAGGAGCTTCAATCCGGTAGACTTGGTGTGGGGGAAGCTCTGAAGCGGATGCTTAAATCGTGAGGGAATTCTACTCTGTGCCCTCAACGACCTCCTTACGAAGTCGGAAAAACTCTTCCTGGTTATTGGATTTAGCGGTCTCTTCGATCTGCCGAAAGCGAACCCTTTCGCGAAAAAAAGACTCCTCGGAAGAGTTTTCTACAGGAAACAGATTCGAATCGGGGTCCTGTTGGACATTGGGTTGCCATGTCTCATAGCTGGGCGGGAGGCCCTGAAGAGAATGTGCCTCGTCCTTGCCAAAAAATCGATCATAAACCGAATTAGCGGCAAAGGAGGCAAGAATACCAGCCCCTATTGCCAGGGCTCCGCCTGAACCTAGTGCGACAAAGGCGGCCGAAGATGCCAGCGCTGAAAACACTGCCTTTACAATATCAGTTCTATCAAGGCTTCCCTGGCTCCACTCAAATCCCAGGGCTGCCCCCAAAAAACCGGGTACAGTTTTTAGTATTAAGGGTACTCCTGGTGGAAGAAATTGCCCGGCTATGCTGAACAGGGTAGCGCCTGCAAATATTCCAAGGGAACTCTTTACAAAATCTGAATTGGTAAGGAAATCCAGTGCTCTTTCCGGATTTACCTGCCCGGTACGCTTATAATCCTGGACGATGGAGGTTGCTGCACCGATACCTCCGACAACCAGGGCGTACTGAAACAAATTTTTACCAATAGCGCCCGTGTTTAAACCACTTTTTGAATATCCAGCCTTACCTTCAGTTAGATACTGAGGAACCTGTGTTCTAAAGACATGACTCAAGCCCTGTGCTGCCCCAACCTGTACTGCATGTGGCCGTACTTTCCCCAGGGGACTCAAGATGGCGCGGGTCCTATTTGAAAAACCATCGGTCTGGACTTCAGGATTTGCAGCCGAATGAAGACAGGGGATACCAAGAAGAAAACTAAGCAAAACAGATACAAGAAAAGCCATCTATTCCCTTTACGAACCAGAGGGGGGCTAGGTTTCGTCCCATGCTATGATAAATGAACAATTCGGGAATTTTCACCCTATGAAATCCAAAAATTCGGAGAAAAAGACACTGGTCATAGCAAGCCCTCGTGGATTTTGTGCAGGAGTGACTCGAGCCATCGAAGTCGTTGAGCGGGCACTTGAGTTATGGGGTCCACCGGTTTATGTGAAGCATGAAATTGTCCATAATCAGTTCGTAGTGGATCGACTGCGGGACAAGGGGGCTATCTTTGTACAAGAGCTTGCAGAAGTTCCCACGGGTAGCCAGGTAATTTTTTCCGCGCATGGTGTCCCCCCCAGCACTGTTGCGGAGGCTGGAGACAAGGGATTGAAGGTTACTGACGCAACCTGTCCGTTGGTTACCAAGGTGCATAAAGAGGCCAGCAGATATTCAAAGGATGAGTTCGATATTTTGTTGATTGGGCATAAAAACCATGTAGAGACTATCGGGACAAAGGGGGTCGCTACAGAGCGCACCACCGTTGTCGAGAATGTTGAGGATGCCCTGAGAGTAGAAGTTTCAAATCCTGATAAGGTGGCCGTATTAACTCAGACTACATTAAGTGTAGATGATACCGAAGAAATTGAAGTGGTTCTTCGAAAGCGATTCCCTAAACTCCAGGCACCTTCCAAATCAGATATATGCTATGCAACAACAAACCGACAGGTTGCGATTAAAGAAATTTGTAAGGAAGTGGATCTTGTCCTTGTCGTGGGCTCCAGAACAAGTTCCAATTCCAATCGATTGCGAGAGGTCGCCCAAAAACGAGGGGTAACCTCCTATTTGATTTCAGATGAGAATGAAATTCAGCCGGAGTGGCTCCAGGGGATCTCCAAGATTGGCATGACCGCGGGTGCCTCAACCCCTGAAGTAATTATCATGCGCTGTATTTCCCGTCTTCGAAACCTGGGAATCAATGAGGTATTGGAGAAGCCCGTCATTGAGGAGAGTGTGACCTTTAACATTCCCCGCATGGGCTAGTTTCTGGCCAATTTAAGTCCATGGTTGATATTTTCATCGCGGTTCTGGGGGCGTTGGGAGCTTCCCTGGGTCCGGTCCTGACAAAGAAAATTCTTGCGACCCTGCCGCCCTTTCAAACGATATTTCTGCTCAGCTTCCCAGCCTTTCTGACCACACTTATTCCCAGTTTAATCTTTGGTTTTAAGTCCATTTCCATCAAGAAGCCTGAAATGATTTCAACTTTATTGATCATTGGATTTCTCTATCAGAGTTTGCCGGCTTGCCTGACGCAAATAGCACTCGTTGAGGTGCCGTCAATGGTGGTAGTGATGCTTAAGAGGCTTCAACCATTGATTATTGTAGTTTTGCTGCTGCTATTCAGAGACCATCGGGTCAAGATTACGGATGTCCTTGCCGCAGTCATTTCTGTGTCCGGGGTTTATTTCTTATTGAATTCGGACGGTTGGGCTTTGCAGGTGGCCCAATTTCTCAATCCACCGGTATTGTTAATCGTGGTTAGTGTGGTGTTGTGGGCGCTGATGTTCATCAAGACCCAATCCATCACAAGGGGAATTCCAGCTGTGTTTGTTGCCTGTTTCACGACGGGCTGTCTTAGCGTAACATCGCTGCCTTTTGCTTTAGCGGAGGGTCCATGGCATTTTGAAAAGATAGACTTCTCATTGGGAGTATTGCTCCTGATTAACGGTCCCCTGGCCTTTGGTCTGGGTCTCTGGGCTATTTACCGCTCCTTGAAGATTTTCCATCCCATGTTAATGAGTCTAATGATGCTTCTTGGACCGGTAGCAGCGCTGTTGGTTTCCACTCAGTTTTTTGATGAGGAGTTAAGAGGCGGGCAGGTTTTAGGAGTATTTCTTATTATTGGGGGACTGTTGTGCAAAATCTTTGGCTCAGATTCAAAAGGCAATTCTCCAACAGGCTCCATGGAAAGAACTGGGGCATAATGCAACCTTTGGGTTCAAAGGGACGTATTGATACCGTCGACGTCTTTAGAATTTTTTGTGCCCATGATCCGGTTTAGACCCTATATATGGCTTTTTTGCCTCTTTTCCCTTTTGGGACCATTGGAGGCGGCCAAGGAAAAAATCCGTAAATTCAGACTGGGAGGGGCGATGGTTTCCTCCAAATTGAGCCACGGGAAACAGGATACTACCGTCTTTCTCTCGTTTGATTTCCTGGAGAAACTTCTTGCGGAAGAACTTTTAAAGGCGGGTGTCGAGCCTCTTAATGATGAGGGAGTTAAATTCGTGGAGTTCAAAGGGACCCATATGATCATCCGGGGAAGTACAGGCATCCTTCCTTTTGAGATTGATGTGAATGGAGAATTTTATCAAAAACCCTCAAAAAAGCCCTCCAACAATGTGTATATGGATTTCTCCATCACCTTTACCAAAGCAAAGGGTGGTTTTTTAGACTCTCTACTGGATCTTGTGACCCTGCCGGTTGGAATGATCTTTGAATCCGTCCTAAATGTCATTTTCGCCACAACGGACCTTCAGGCGGATGTAAAGGATTTCTTTAAGATTGACGTGAGTGGAAAACTCAATCCATTTTCGTTTTTATCACGGCTAGGAGCTTCATTTGTGAACTTGTTTCGTCCCTCTGGAGACAAGATCCGACAGATGCATGAGGGGGAAATAAAGATAGAATTCAGCGAACGCGCGCTAATCGTCTTGAATAAAGCAAAGAATGTAGAGGTTGGAGCCATCAAGGATGGGATTTTGGTTTATTTTTATTAAGAAGATGGGATTTTCCCCGTGAAAAATTGGTGTCTAATAAAAAATCAATGGCTATTCGCCCTGGCGCTTAGCTTGCTTTGCCTTTCTTTCCCCATGGCCAAAGAGGGGGGAAAGGTTCGTTTGGAGCTTACCGAATCCATGGTGGCAAGCCTGCTCACCGAGGCTTTGCGCGGAGTGGATTCAGCAATTCGTGCGGAAGTGAATTTCAAAAAAGGTTCAAAGAAGGATCCTCAAGGGCAGGCAATACTTATATACCGGGTATTTATTTCTGTACCGGACCTGAGACTGGATTCTCTGGATATGGTTCCTGGCGCACAGGACACGAGCGCACTGACAAAGGCTCTGGAGGATTTGCGAAGCTCATTGAGTTCAAATGGTATTAAAGAAGTGAGCTTTCAAGTTGGGACCAAGATGTCTCTGAAAAAAGCTGGAGATCGCCTTTTTATCCAGGCCAGAATTTATCCGCGAACTCTACGAATCCACACAAAAAGCCTGGATGATAATCGTTTGGATTTATTGCTCAACGAAGTTTTACGACCTCTCATCGTGGATCGTCATTCTGGTGAAATTCTCCAGGGAATCGAACGGAAATATCTACAGGAACTAAAAGTGGGAGATTTATTTGTTTTAAGGGCAAAGAATCTTCCCACGAATAAGCTCATTTCAATTGAAGTCAACCTTGGAAAGGTGAATGAACTCAACATCCTGGATTTTCTGAATTTTAGCACTACAGAAAATCATCTTGTTCTGGCGGGAAGAACCAAAGTACCGGGGGCTGGAAAATGAGAGTGACCCTGATACTCTTCTTACTTTTTTCGCCGCTGGCTATAGCAGAGGATGGTCTGTCATTTCAAGATCTTGAAAAGAATTCTTTCCCCCTGGGACCCTCTGCGAGCATGGAACAAAGCCTGGATAATGCTTCAGAAAACCGGCCTTTTAGCGTAGACCAGGGAAGCCAGGAAAATCCAATCTTTAGCTATGATCAGTATTTTGGTTCCGTTCGTCCGGATGTGGCCGTTCGCATTGGAAGAGAAACCGTAAAAAAATGGTCCCATCGATGGCTCTATAAAGAAGGGCTTCCCGTTCGCTATATACGCTATGACATCGTCGGAGATTCCCTGGAATTTAGTGTAACCGTAGATTATCAGTATTTTCGCGATCGACGGAAAATTGATCTTATCGCACCCGCATATGCCCCGGGCCAAATTTTCAAGCCCGTGGGGGAGAGACGTGCCTACGATCGAGACAAGGATGGGTCAGAGTTTGTTGTAGATATCAAATTTCGTTTGCGTTTTCCACTGGTGGGCTACCAGAAACCCGGGGATCGCTCCCAGGACAATACCCTTTATATGCAGTTCACCAGACAGGCGATTCAAGCTTATTACCTGGAAGATTTTGAGACTTACCTCATGAAACTTGAGGAGCGTGCTGAACTTTTCATGAGTATCAGGGACATGCAGATCTCCCCTTCAGGCAGGAGATTATCTGATCTTACGCGTACCATGAAGGAACTGGAGGAGCTAGACCGAAAACTCACTCAGAACGGTTCTCTGAGTCCTTCTGAGCAGAGACGGTTAGAGTCTCTTAATGTCGATTTAAAGCAAGAAGATGTGAGTAGTATTTTGACCGATAAACTACTATTGGTTGATAGTCAGATTGAAAGATTTCAAAGTGGCTCCATTCTTCCTTTTGTACCTTCAAGTGAGGCAATCAAGGAGCTTTTATCAGCTCTTGGCCGAAACAAGGTCTTCAGTGACTATCTTGATATAGAGGTCCATGAATACCAGGGGCTCGCGGGAGGGATCATTAAGATGTCCGGTTTGAACAGAATTATCGAAGCAAGGCTTCCCGGGTTGGATATCTATTTTGTTGGAGTGGATAGAGTAGCGCCAGGCAAACTTCACATGTTCGGCAGCGAAGGGTCTAAGATCCTGGTGGCGGGGAGGTTGAGAAAGTGATCCTGCGACTATTCCTGGTCTTGGTGTTAGTTGGATGTAATAGCTCTATCACGGAGGCTTCCAACTCCTCAGAAGAGCCGAATCTTCGCGTTTATTTAAACCGTAGAATGGTACATAGATTTACAGATGCCTTGAAAAGTTTTGCTCCCGGTGTAGATTCAGTACTTTTTGATCTCCGAGACAATAGGTTGGACGTGAAAGTGGTACTGCAGAAATCACAAATTCCCTTTCTTCGATTTGTCACGCCCACTTATAAACCCGGAGAGATCTTTAAACACAATTCTAAAAGAAAGGGCCGAGTTAGTAAGGATGATGAAGAGGATTACCTGGTGGGCTTTCAATTTTCATTTGAAGCAAGAATGGATCCCGCTGAGCCTGATGTGGCTTATCTTGCTTTCAAACAGCCCCAGGTAGCGGCCTATTTCTCCCAAGATTTTGATCATTATCGAAAAGTTCTTAAAGAACTTGGAGAAGTCTTATCAAGTTCTGATGCCCTGAGGGATAAGATTCTCGCGGTCAATCGCTCGCTTTCCCAATTACCTTCAGGTAGAGAAGGAACCGTGCGTAAGATTCGCCTCCTAAAGGAAAAGGTGACTCTATATGAAAAATTTAATTCCAATACCCACATAGAGTCGGGTTTACAAGAGAAAGTGGTCAGGTTTTCGTCAGGTTCCCATCTCAACTTACTCCCTTCCGATGAGGTTTTGAAGGATCTACTCAAGGCTGTGGAAGGTCGATGGACCGGAGATGGAATACTCGAAGATGTTTATCAAAATGTAAAAAAGATGCAGGTCCTGCACGAAGGATTGGAAATCAAAACAGTGGGTCCCATCAAAAACCGCCAGGGTGTACTCAAGGTCTCAAACCTCGGAAGTGTCCTGGCCGGTTATCTCCCAGGCCTGAAGATTACATCGGTGCGCATTGAGGAAATTGATTCTCCGCCGCCCGATGGGGAGAGTACCGCCGCCCAGCGAATGGGAAATTACCAGCTTGTTTTTGAGGGCAAAGTCCCTCCAAGAGGGGGAAACCGATGATAGTTCGAGTCCTTTTCCTAGTGTTATCCCTGGGCAGCCAGCTCTGGGCGAATCCTGAATTTAATGGTCTGGAGCAGGAATCTTTCAGTCAAAATACCGCAGATGTTGGGAAAGATAATACATCGATAGGGACCGGATTTTGGACGCATTTGCGGACTAAGTTTCTAGAGGGAACCGTAGAGGAGCATTTTCCGGCTGCCCCCCAGCCTTCCAGAACCGATATCAAGCTTCACTTTGACGACCGTGTCGTAAATTCGTTTTCCGATCATATGGTGGGAACGCTAATCCCCATGGTCTATGAACTTAGCTACCATATTCACTCAGGACGCCTTCGAGTCAGTCTGCTTCTTGATTATGACGAGCTTAGTAGCGTGGGGGTTGGTATGGCGGGACTGGTAGAACTTGAAGACGCCAAAGAGCGGAAGGCCGCAGGAGATGTACCAATTATTGCAATGGACGTTTCCTTCTCCATTTTTAATAAAATCAAGGAGCTGAACACTGTCTATTTGTCATTTGAAAAGCTGCGAACATACCGATTTTGGAAAGATGGCAAGAATACTGCGGGACGAGCGAATATCGATCAGTTCAGGCGCTACGTAAAAGCCAGCGTTCAGGGAATTACGCGAGATAACATTGAGCAGAAAGTTGTTGAAATACAAAAACAGGTGAAGGAATTAAGAGATACCGGTGAGTTGCAAATAGCCTTTGAGAAACAAGATGAACTGGATTCACTTCGAGAAGATACTTCCTTCTTTCAATTGGTAGAGGAAAAGTTCAATTCACAAATCCAGCTTAAACCTGAATTCGTAGGCAATTTGGTGGAATATCTCAAGCAGCAGGATGCTTTTAGCGCCAAGTTGGAGTTATCTCATTATGCGGTTACACCGGGATCTGGAAGTCCGGCCCAGCCCACCATTCAGCTCATCCGAGTGGGAAGACTGGATAAGGCTTTAAATATAAACCTTCCAGATCTTCAGATAGATTATGTAAGAATTCAGGATCGCCAAATGACCTTCAGCGGGACCCTAATACCTTAAAGATAGATTCTACTTCGCGGGGTTTTACTTCACCAAATAATGCCCTGGAAATTTCTACACCTCGGCAGCCTTTTTCCGCGAGTCTACGAATTTGCAGCACCGTATCAAGCCTGCTGATTTTCCCTTCAATTTGCTCCTGAACTTCGGCCTTTGCTCCATAGAGTTCCTCAAGGGTTTTCATCATGCGGGCGTATTCGCTAAGTGAATCCTGATTCCAGATCTCAAACTTTTCATCTATGCTGTAGATAGCATACCCAGTTCGGTAACCATCGGAGTGCTCAGGAAGGTCGTGCAGCAGTCTACGAATTCTCATAAGACACAGTTGTAGATTATCTCCTAACTCACGCAGAGATTTTATCACCAGATCTCCCTGGTATTCCCATCCATCAATTTCCCTATTGTTTTGCCTTTTAATGTAGAGATTGGTGATGAGCGAGTCTAATTCATCCTGGTTTTCCCCGGTGTCGACCAGGTATAGGGGTTCGGACCTGGTAAGGTCCTGATCAGGTTTAGTCCAGGTTCGCTCTAAATCGAGAAAGGCCTGGTCAAAACCTTCAAATGCCTTAACTCTACTCATCTCGGAAGAGGTGTTTCTATAGAAGACTACCTGGCATTCAATGCGGCGCCGACGAATCTTTTTTCTTCGATTTATCGTTGCATTGGCTACCTGCTCCCTTTTCCATTGAAGTCGGTATTGCTCTCTTAACGAGGGATCCTTGAGAACCTCATAGGCTTCACGGATTAGTAGAAATTCGCGGCTCTCGCTTTGATTCTTTGAAACGTCAGGATGGGTTTTACGCGCCAACCGACGATAGGCTGCTCGAATCTGGGCTGTATTCGCACTGGACGAAATGCTCAGAATTTCAAAATAATCTATAAAACTCGACCCATCTTTCATTCCTTTTATCCTATATCACAGATGGGGCAGATCAAGAAAGGAGGCAGAAAAATCTGCAGTCCGAATGTGGAAATCTGATATGATATGCCTCTCCCTTGAAGAGGGTAGTATTGCTTAAATTAAGTCGATTCAAAGCACGGGAGAAGAATCTATGGGTTGGATCTTTCGGTACTTGACTTCCTCAGTTGGAAAGAAGCAGGTTATGGCTCTCACAGGTCTTTTGCTGCTTCTCTTTCTGGTGGGACACCTGGGAGGAAACTTCCTTCTATTCCTGGGGGCAGGACCCTTTAACAGTTATAGCCACGCTCTGATCAGCAATCCTCTGATCATTCCTATCGAGTTGGGACTTCTGGCTATATTTCTAGTGCATATAGGTCTTGCTATCTGGGTTTCCATCGAAAATAAGTTAGCTCGTCCGGACCCTTATGCCCATCCGCTATGTGAGGGAAAACAGGGTCTTTCCTCCTCTACGATGCTGATTACAGGAGGAGCATTGATTCTTTTTGTGGTCGTTCATATCCTCGGTTTGAAGTATGGCACCTATTATTGGGCCGCTGCCTCAGACGGCACCGTGATTCGTGATGTCTACAAGCTGGTTCTTGAGTATTTCAAGAACCCAGGAATGCTTTTATTTTACGCAGCATCGATGATTGTTTTAGGTGTTCATCTGACACATGCCTTTTGGAGTGCCTGTCAAACCATCGGGCTTAGTCATAAGAAGTATACTCCCATACTTAGAGGGTTATCAGTATTGCTGGCTCTCGGACTTGCAGCTGGATTTCTTTTTGTTATTCTTTTCGCTAGTCAGGCAAAGGTAGGTTGATATGTTGGATTCCAGGATTCCCGAGGGTCCAATTGAAGATAAGTGGGCTCGTCATCTTTCCACATGTAAATTGGTTAACCCCGCGAATAAGAGAAAATTCGAAGTTATCGTAGTCGGCACAGGTTTAGCGGGTGCCTCTGCCGCCGCTTCTCTTTCAGAACTGGGTTATAAGGTGTCGTGTTTCTGCATTCACGATAGCCCTCGACGTGCCCATAGTATTGCTGCGCAGGGTGGGATTAACGCCGCAAAAAACTATCAAAATGACGGAGACAGTGTTTATCGATTGTTTTACGATACGGTAAAAGGTGGCGATTTTCGGTCCCGCGAGGCGAATGTCCATAGGTTAGCTGAAATCAGCACCCAGATCATTGATCAATGCGCGGCGCAGGGTGTTCCATTTGCAAGGGAATACGGTGGACATCTGGCCAATCGTTCCTTTGGAGGTGCGCAGGTTTCGCGAACATTCTACGCTCGTGGTCAAACCGGCCAACAACTTCTTTTAGGGGCGTATTCAGCCTTGATGAAGGAAGTGTCCGGCGGTGGTGTGAAACTCTATTCACGGCGGGAAATGCTTGATCTGGTTCTGGTCAATGGAAAGGCGCGGGGAATCGTAGTTCGAAATATCACCACGGGGGAAATGGAATCTTTCGCGGCTGATGCTGTCGTCATCGCCTCAGGTGGTTATGGCAATGTTTTTTACCTGTCCACAAATGCCATGATGAGTAATGCAACCGCCTCATGGAGAGCCCACAAAAAGGGAGCATTTTTCGCGAATCCTTGCTATACCCAGATCCATCCAACCTGTATTCCAGTTTCCGGCTCACACCAGTCAAAGCTAACATTGATGTCAGAGTCCTTACGAAATGATGGTCGGGTATGGGTTCCTAAATCCAAAGGGGATGCCCGTTTACCCTCAGAGATTCCCGAAGAAGAAAGAAATTATTATCTTGAGAGTAAATATCCGAGCTTTGGAAATCTCGTCCCCCGGGATGTTGCCTCAAGAAACGCTAAACAGGTATGTGATGAAGGGATGGGTGTTGGTGAGAGCGGACTTTCCGTCTATTTAGATTTCCAAGATGCTATTGGAAGAATGGGAGAGGATGCGATTCGTTCCCGCTATGGAAATCTTTTTCAAATGTATGCAAGGATTACAGGCGAAAATCCCTATCAAACACCAATGAGAATCTATCCCGCTATTCATTACACCATGGGCGGACTCTGGGTGGACTACAACTTAATGAGCAATCTTCCTGGATTACATGTTCTTGGGGAGGCAAACTTTTCAGACCACGGTGCCAATCGCCTTGGGGCCAGTGCATTAATGCAGGGGCTTGCTGATGGTTATTTCGTGATTCCCTACACCCTTGGAATGTACCTGGCCGAGGCTGAACTTGAGCCAGTAGACACCAGCCATAAAGCCTTTTTAGAGTCCATTTCGGCTCAGAAGGAATCCGTGGATTCCTTATTGGCAATTCGTGGCAGGAGGTCAGTAGACTCCTTCCATAAGGAACTCGGAAAGGTTATGTGGGATAACGTGGGCATGGAACGCTCGGAAAAAAGTCTTACCACTGCTCTTGAGAAAATACCCGAAATTCGTGAAGAGTTTTGGAAGAATGTTAATGTGTTGGGTTCAAAAGATGGGCTCAACCAGGAACTTGAGAAGGCCGGCAGAGTGGCGGATTTTCTGGAGCTTGGTGAATTAATGGCTCTGGACGCTCTACAGCGAAAAGAATCATGCGGAGGTCATTTCCGTGCTGAGAGCAAAACGGAGGAAGATGAGGCCAGGCGGGATGATAAGAAGTATTGTTACGTGGCAGCCTGGGAATCGAAGGGGGTCGGGAAGAAGCCCAAACTACACAAGGAAGAACTCAGTTTCGAGGTCGTACAGCTGACTCAAAGGAGCTATAAGTAATGAGCAAGAATAGTATGTCCTTGACCCTCAAAATTTGGAGGCAGGTTGGCCCTCATGCCAAAGGCCACCTCGAGACCTATCCCATCACCGATGTTTCCGTTGATATGTCCTTTTTAGAAATGCTCGATGTTCTCAATGAAAATCTTATTCATCAAAAAATTGAGCCCATCGCGTTTGAGCATGATTGTCGAGAGGGAATCTGCGGAGCTTGTTCACTAGTCATCAATGGTGTTCCCCATGGTCCCGATGAGGCTACTACCACCTGCCAGCTTCATATGAGGCGGTTTCGCGAGGGAGATACGATCGTCATCGAACCTTTTCGGGCAAATGCATTCCCCGTGGTAAGGGATCTTGTCGTAGACCGCTCGTCCTTTGATAGAGTTATTGCCGCTGGCGGATTTGTTTCAGTAAGGACCGGAGGAGCACCAGACGCGAATTCTATTTCCATCCCAACAGATATCGCCGAACTTGCGATGGATAACGCGGCATGTATCGGTTGCGGCGCTTGTGTTGCAGCCTGTAAAAATGCGTCGGCCATGCTCTTTGTGTCAGCCAAAGTGTCTCAGCTGGCCCTATTGCCCCAGGGGCAGCCGGAGAGGGAGAAGAGAGCTCTGTCCATGGTCTCTCAGATGGACGAAGAAGGGTTTGGAAATTGCACCAACACAGAGGTATGTGAAGCAGCCTGCCCCAAAGAAATTTCAGTGGAGGGCATAGCCCGTCTGAATAGAGAATACCTCTGCGCCAGCCTCAAGTGAGACGAAAGAAGCATAAGTTCCACCTGCTTAAGGGCGCTACCCGCGAAGTGGTACCGGGAGATTTAAATTGGAAGGGCCGCTGTGTGGCTGAACTTCCCGAGGGTCCGGTTTGGATTAGCGGAGCCTATAGCGGACATTCCTGCAGGGTTCGTTTTGGTAGATACTCGCGTGACTATATTCATGCACGGGTTGAGGAGCATTTAACCAGACCCGATCATGCTCGAGAGGCACCTTGCTCTCTATTTCAAAACTGTGGTGGTTGTAAACTTCAACATCTCCCTTATGAATCGCAATTAAGAGAAAAAAGGGATCTTTTTGTGCGCGAACTCTCAGACCATCCAAGTGTGGCTGAACGATCAGAGGAGATTCACATTCATCCTTCTCCAGGTGAGTTCTCCTTTCGAAATAAAATGGAATTCAGCTTTGCAAAGAACCATGATGGTGAGATGGTACTCGGACTTCATGAGGAGAGTAGTTTTTCCAAGGTTTTGAATGTCTCCGACTGCCTTATCCAGTCAGAATCCATGAACGATGTCCTGGAGGCGGTTCGAAGCTGGGCACAGAGGCATCGGGTTGAGCCCTATGATAAAAAGAGCCATGAAGGTGGTTTGAGGCACCTGGTATTGAGAGAGTCCAGGTATCAAAAAAAAATTCAGGTTAACCTGGTTGCAGCCAGAAAGCCTGCTCAGTTGCCGGATCTGATCCGGGACCTGGATCGAATTCACCAGGTAGACGGAGTTTTTTTTACTACGAACTCCTCTCTCTCAGATGCGGTGATTTTTGAGTCTCTTGAGCATCTGAGCGGATCTCCTGTTCTTTTGGAAAAGGTCGGCAAATATCTATTTGAGATTGGCCCCAAGTCATTCTTTCAAACAAATTCAGCGGGAACTGAGATTCTCTATGCCACCATCCGAAAGTTTGTTAAGCAGGGTATGGCTTTAGCCTCAATGCCTGCCCGTCCCAAGCTCGTGGATTTTTATTGTGGAGCAGGGTCAATAGCTATTTACCTGAGCGACCTCTTCTCGAAAATTGTGGGAGTCGAAGAAGTCGGAGAAGCTGTTTTAGACGCACGCAAAAATTTCTCAAGAAACGATATTGATCCCCCGGTACTGATTTCAGATCGAGTGGAAAAGCTTCAGGCAGGGGAAGGTTCGTTTAAAAATACGGATGTTGTTGTGGTAGATCCACCTCGCTCAGGCTGTCACCCAAAAGCTAGACGATTTATCACTGATCTGGAGGCACCGGTACTCGTGTACGTATCCTGTAACCCAAGAAATCTACTGGAGAATATTCGCGACTTTGAGAGAGCCGATTACAAGGTTGAAAACATAGAAATCATCGATATGTTTCCCCAGACAGCTCACATGGAGGCTGTGGTTCTAATGATCCGCAGGGCTCCCTCTACTTAGCTTTTTAAATCCAAATCCAATATAGGCGATTGCGACCAGGCTAAGGAGTATGTGGAGGTTTCCTACTACTGGATGTTCTGACAAAAGCATGGAGACTGCCACCACCAGTGTGAATCCAACATCGATGCCAATAAGTAGAGGAATATTTTTGGTTTGGCCCGGAGGTAAAAGGGAAAGAAACAAACCCAACAAAACCCAGGACGCGGAAAGTGCCAATCCAACCAATGAGGCGATTCGTAAAAGGAAATTTACATCCACTGAGAGGGGAATCAGGAACCACTGGACGCTCCGGATGAGCCCGAAAATAACCATACAACCCCTGTGTAGGGCGGGATGGAATACCAGGGTTCCAAATCCTACAGGTGCCTTCTTGGCATCAGCGGATTTCTCGACGGTCCTGGACTGATCTGCCTTTGAATCGTCTGCAGCCATGATTTGATTGCTGATCGCTTCCATGGTTTCGAGGTACTGGGTTTCAGCGGGACCCGCTTCCTCCTCAAGACCCTTAATTTTCTGGCGTGCCGAATTTAGAACTTCCAGAGCCTCTTCACTGTCCAGACTCCAGTTTTCCAGAATTTCCCATGCCTTTTCACGCACTTTAGTGAATGAAGAATCAAGGGGTGTTTGAATCAGGGGTAGAAGATTGAGATTCTGAATGGAACCCATACAGAACAGGCCGCTAAGCTGATAGTTTTCCCTCGTGTCCTTGAGAAGAATTTTCAAGCAGTCATAAATGGATTCCAGGTAAGATGCTTCGAAGTCTTTCGCTGAGGCAAGCGCGAGAATCGCATTAGCGCGTACGCGGTTGTTTGGATCATCTAAATGGGGTAGAAAAAAGTCCTTTTGGTCATCGGGCAGCCAGCGTCCCATTCCCTCAAGAGCATTGGCTCTGACTCGATTGTCTTCATGAGATAGGAAAGTCGTGAAAATTCTCATTTTTAACTTTTCAGTAGCCTTGCTATGAGATAGGGCAGCTAGCCCCCGGGCAATTACACCAGGGTCTTTCTCCAGTTTTAGGCGGTCGAGAATCGAGGAAATCTGTTCTTCAGAGGAATCTCTGGTGATCTGTTCCATTGCCTCGCTTCTTACAGAAGGAGTATCTGAATGCAGAGCCGCAGATTCTTGTGCAATCGCTGTTGGACTGGAGCCGGAATGCCCTTTCTCTTTGACACCATGAAGGAGGCGGGGATGGAATTGAGTATTTCCTTCCAAAACTACTTTAGCGGACTCGGAACCTTCATGAGCAAGACTTTCTAAACCTCGAAGTGCCTTGATTCGAACAGATTCCACAGGATCTTTCAAAAACTTCTCCAGAAGGGGAATAGCGTCCTCGAGCTTTAGAGCGGCAATGGCATAGCAGCAAGAATCACGATAGGCCGGGTACTTGGAGCCGGCCATTTGTTCAAATAGGTGTAGAGCGCCCTGGTTCCCCAATTTATATAGAGCTTTAAGTGCCGTAGCCTGAACCCGGTTGTTGGAGTGGTTGGTGAATTCGGCGATTCTGGCCAGGGATTTGGTATTTCCAATTTCTGCAAGGGCTTCAAGGGCGGTGCTGAGCACACGAGGGTCTGGGTCTTGAAGATATTCCATGATCTCATTCAAGCTCTGCGGACCTTGAAGAAGACGCATGCGAATATTGCACACTTTGAAAAAACTGCTTTGATTCTCTTTCTCAATTTTCTGCATTTGAGGAAAATATTGGAGATTCCTTGCCTTAAGAATGTAAAGAAAAGCCCTTTTGACCTGCTCCAGGTCATCGCTTTCCAGAGCCTTGCTGATTCGACTGTCATCGATCTGTGGTCTTGAATCCAGGATCTGTGGCTGCTTAAGGGATTTGAGCTCATTGAGAGCCTTACGCATCTCATACTTGAGCTGCACATCAGTCTCCTCGCTCAGGCAAACTTCCAAGATGGCCAGTTTTTCTGGATTTTCCGAATGGAGGAGATTTTTGAGGCTTAGCTGACGAATGTTTGGATCAGCATCCCTGAGCAGCAAAGGAACCGAAACGCCAGCCATGATTACCAGATTAACAACTCCATTTGGTAGAGGCAACTAACAAGAGCCAAAAAGCCCCCGTCATCGTGCAAGTCGATGGCATGGGCCGACAGGCTCCAGGATATTCTAACTTATGGAGATTGATTCCAGTAGACAGGTTCTCAGGGAATAAAGGACAAAATTTCTTGAATCTGGTCTACGGAAGTTCCCGTATTTTCCGCGTCAAGGTCGCTTGCAATTTTTATCTGCTGGTCGGCTTTTGCCCGGTTTCCCTGTACGAAATAGGCATAGGCCAGCATAGCGTGAGCCTCGGCATTGGATACTCCCACATTGTATTGGTCCACATAGATGAAGTTAGCGTTGTTGGAATCAATAGCCTTGAGAACCTCCACGACTTCATCAAGGTCGGTACGTGTTCCTTTAGAAATCAGGGCTCCTGCAAGACCAACACGGGCGTCGGCCTGCCCAGCGCTTTTGGCGATGGCTGCTCGAAAATCCGCGATTCCAGCGGATGATCCGGATTGCTTCACATTGACCCAGCCTATACCGGCATGGGCTTCGGCCAGATCGACTGCGGTGGCATCTTCCGAGTCAACGAGTTGCTGAAAACTCTGCTTTGCGGCGGATAATGATCCATCTTTGAATAGGCTCCAGGAAGTTTGTACCTTCGCAGCAGCACCCGAGAGTGGCAGACCCAGGTCGCCGTTCGCGCCGTCAAGAGAGTCTCCTCCCGGCGCTGCGCCGCAACCAAGGATCCCAAGTGAGAGAATTATTGCTAAAATTCGGATCCATAACATTTGGGCTCCTCCTTAATTTCCATTCTTTCTAAAACACTAGCCTCATGGACTAAGAACCGCGAACTTGAGGGTTTTGATTAATCTAGACCCACCGGAACCCATTCTCAGTTTTAGGAAATACACACCATTTCTGATGAAGGCTCCACTTTGAGAGATGAGATCCCAATTTCGCTCTTCTTCTATTGAAGAAGGAGTCCATGATTCTCTAAATACTCGATTCCCTCGAGCGTCATATACATACATTTCGGCTACTTCGCATAAATAATTTGTACGAATTCGAAGATTCAGGCTCTGTCGAACAGGATTTGGAACAATCCAGGCCTCGAGTTTTGGCGCTGGTGCCGAACCCAGTTGAGAAATCGCATATTCGGTCCGGTTCCCAAGTCGATCCTCTACGATTAACTGCGCCGAATCCACTCTTGGAGGGAGTTGTGATCTACTAAATTCCAAAAGTTTCTGATCCGCGTTCCAATGGCCCGCTATTCTTCTTGATCCAGCTAGTAGATAGGAGTTAAGGGAGCTAATTCCAGATCCTTCATCTTCAACTATATAGCTCAGTCTATTGGTTGTAGAATTGGAGTCAGCCTCCTGAACTCTTGGAGGTGATTGATCTCTGAAAACAGCCATTGGGCCAATCCAATGCGAGCTTCCATATAAGAATTCGCCATCACTCTTCCCTCCAGGCTCTACGAGAGACCATCCTTCCGGGGTATAAACAAACAAGCCAAGGGGCCCTTTGGCTAACTCTTTTGGTTCTACACGAACCCTGACGCTGGTCTGGCGTTTTAACTTGATAGGATTAGGTACGGATGGGAGAGTCTCGACCAGGCTGAGTCCCGGATGGGGAGGGGTAGATAAGGTGTCGGCGGGTGCCAGGACAAATTCTTCTCTCTGCTCCACAGACTTTGAAGGGATTTCTAAGCGAATTCTGCTAGAGGAGAGTACGGCTCGCTTTTCAGGAAAGATCTGGGTTAACGGAAAAAATAGAAACCTTGTTGCGATATTCCCAAATCGATCCTCTCCCGAGATTTGAAGTCTGAAGTCTCTGTTTCTGGCCTGGGATAGATGCATGGAAACAGAAAAAGCGGAATCGGTTACTCTAATCGGATTCAAGGCGATTTGCTCATCCGAGGCATTGAGGAGGATTACGGAAGGAATATCGGGAATCTGTAGTGAGTTTCCACCCGGTTCAGTAAACCCCTTCACCGCCAGTGTAAGAGCATCACGATCCACGGGATTGGAGAAGAACTTTAAATCGAAGAATGGCCCGGTCTGAACTTCAAAGAGTGATAGCCCGCTATCAACGGGGCTAGCCTTGTTTCCGGCTGGATCATGCGCACCCTCCAACACCACTCTTACGAACCCGCGTAAATCGGGACTTTCCTCACCGGGAGAATCCAATTTAACCTGTGCTAAGAGTCGGTCATGCTGGAAGGAGAGAATACTTGCAGGGATGGTGGTGACAACACCTGGCTCTACTGAGCGCAGGAAGACTCTTGGAAGTTTACTGGTTTTCATCTCTTCAGAAAACACAAAGAGTAGGCGCGTAATGCCCTGGGTGATTCTACCCTGCGATTCCGGGGATGGATCCTGAATCTGAATACTGGTGATCTTAGGTGGGGTTTGATCAATTCTAAAGTTGGTGTTGAGGGTCTTCAATCCGAGGTTCCCCTGGGAATCCAGAGCACTCACGTTCCATCCATAAATTCCTTCACCCTCTGCAAGAGCAGCCAGATTGATCGTGGTTCGGGGATCGACAACCTGAAAGGTTTTTCTATTTTGATTGGGAGTGATAATTTCCAGTTCATATCCCCTGGCTTCATCCACTGGACTCCAGGCGAAATCAACAAAAAACCGGCTGGTGGATGAGTTATTGACGGGTATGGATTTCTCAGGGACATTGAAAGTATTAGCAATCAGTCGAACCCGATAGGAATAGTCTCTGTAGTTTCCGGCTCGGTCATGGGCCCTCAAGGTGATGAGACCATTGGTGTTACGAGTGACATTAAGTCGTAAGGTAAAGGTCCAGTCTTGAAACGGAGGGCTAGGATCGTTAGGGGGCAACGTGGGTCTGGTTAGTAATACCGGAGTTAAGGGAAGCAGGGTTGTGGTGGGAATCAATCCCTCCACTGCTTCAACTTTGATCTCCAACTTTTCGAGCCCGCTGCCACCGGTGTTATCTCTTGATTTTCCAAATAAGAAATAATCTCCACCGGCAAGGACCTGATCATCCTGGAGATTCCCCGCAACGATAATTGGATCCAGGGTATCGAGTACAAAAGTGGAGGAGAGAACCTCAGAGCTATTCCCTGAGCGGTCTAGAGCAACAACCTCCACACGATAGGTGCCATCCGCAGACCCATCATTTGGTAGGCTCGAAGCAATGCCCTGGGAATCTACGATTTCCAACAGAATTTTTGTAGCTCGCTGATTGGGAACAGATTCAAAGCGAATTTTGGAACTGACTTCTATGAGGGATCCCTCTTGAACCTGGAAGAGACGAATACTGCTCTTGGATACATCAATATCTGAGATTTCTACATCAAATCTTGGCTGGCAGTCTTTGAGGACAGCGCTGACCGTCCTGAGATTTCTGGCAACGGTTCCTCCATTTTCCGGAAATACGCTCAGGACTGATGGAGAGCAGTTGTCATAAGTGAAGACACAGATATGATCCTCGGTATGATTTCCAGGGAAGTCAAAGATCTGCGACTCAATCACATATTTACCATCCTTGGAGCTGTCTGAGGGAAGCGCGGTTTTCAGGGCGTAGCGCATTGTATTGGCATCAATGATCCGTTTCTCTCCAGGCAGCACCTGGGGGATCTCCTGGAAGTTCTGCAAAATTAGAGAGGATGCTTGAACATCGAACTGGTCATCCTGGACCTGAACCTGTACAAAGTGATCTTCGCTGCCTAGGAAGGGATCTACGCCAGATCGGGCAAATCCATTGTTCAGAGGAAGACAGGTGATCCGATCCTCCCTGATTTTGGAAAAGTCCATGGTAAATAAGCGAGTATCCTTTAAGGAGCGGTTTCCAGCTTTGTCCGAAATGATAATCTCGATGCGGTAATCCCCTTCAACTGTAAAGGGGCTTACGGGAATCGCATCCACCGTTACCGGGTCAAATTCTACTAGCTTCAGAACTTGCTCAGTTCCATTGGGATCAAAAATCTTGATGGAGGCGGAGGTCGTATCTACCAGCGAAACTGGCTGATCCTGAGATGGGGGAATATCTTCAAAGAGAAGACGAAACTTCTCTGGAGTTTTCGAGAGAACCGATCTTTCCGGTGGAATCATTTCCTTTACCGACGGGGGTCTGGTATCCACCTGGACGATGGCGTCGAGGGAGAAATTGATCGTATTGCCAGCCCGGTCTCCACCTCCTGTAACCGAGATCCCCAGGGGGCCGTCCTGACCGGATGTAACGGCGAAGGAATATTCCCAAACCTTCCCGCTGCCCTGGAAAAGGCCGGCATTAAATTGAGAATCTTGAAATGGCCTGACAACAAGAGTGGGGGCTGATTCAGAATCCTCATTGAGCCGAATGCGAAGTCTCACAGCTTGCGAGGAGAGAAAGACAGGAGGGTTAAGCTGGGGGACGATCACGTTGTTGACGCGAACCTCTTCTACGATGGGGGATACTGAGTCTTTGATAAAGGATACCCTGGCTTCAGAGGAGGGATCCGTATTTCCCACTTCATCCACGGCACGAATTTCAATGGCATGTTGGCCATCGGGAAGATTCTGGATATCCGCGCGAAAGCTAAAGTTTCCTGAGGTAGTTACTTCAAGGGGTGAAAGGGGAGAAAAGTCGATTCCAGAAGGACCGGTTAGAAAGAGTTTGGGCTTGAGTGTGTTGGCCAGATTTTTGTCTGCCTCCGTCAGTCCGCGAACTTCCACCTCCGGGCCTTTTGTTATTAGAGTGGTAGAGGGGTTGGGAATAAGAATCTGTGGTGCTGGAGGTGGAGTCAGGTCCAGGTTTATACAGCCAAGATCAACCCTGGTTCCCTTGAAAATGGGAGTATTGGTATTTTCGGGAACGATGGAAAAGCAGTGCTGACCCTCTGAGGTCATGTTGAGGCTATGGGAGAAGGCGTCACCTGAAGCAAGTCCGGCAATTTCCGAGTTGAGCTGCTCATTGACAAAAAACTTCACCTTGAAAGGGGCAACCGTTCCCAGGACCCGGCCCTTTATTAGAACTCCGGTATGAGCCGTGAGTGAATCTTTGGCGGGTACAATCTCGGTTTCCACGACACGTACATCTCCTCCCAGTCCACGTGTTACGTCACCAAGATCTTTGATTGCACTCTCATGTCCCAGGGAATCGGTAGCTACGATTCTTAGTTTGGCGGTCTGTCCCACCGCGAGAGTAGTGATATCTACTGTGCCTATGAATCTGGAAGTGGGCTGAATGAGACCGCCACCCAGGACCTGTCGGGTTAGCTGCCCAGTAACGGGGTCAGCGGCTCCGTCGATGAATACTGTCACACTGCCGGCGGTTTCTGGCTTATCAGTTGCATTTCCTGCTGGATTGGAGTTGTCCACATTTCCTGTAATTTGAAATGTGGCTGTGAAAACGGTTTTAGGAAAATCATTGGTCGCATCGTCAATATTGGGGGGATCCGGGGGTACAGTATCAGAGAGGATTTCCAGGGTAGGGGAGCCGGGAACAAGTACGGAATTGGTGACCTCTCTTCCTATCACGAAAATTTTATTTTCCACCCGGTCCCCATCGCAGAGCGCGACAACATGAGGTCCCGAAGACACTGGTGAGGGAGGGAGACCGGTTAGAAGGCTCTGGTTGGTTCCACAGGGTCCTTCACGAAAGAAGGTCAACTCAAAGGGCTGGGGATTGTTACTTTGTTTTACGGTCCACTGAACATCCACAAACCCCCCGGTGATTAAGAGGTTTGGCGGAACCAGTTCCAGGGTGATTTCATCGATCACCGCCGGGGTCCAGGGGACCAGGAGGGCCAGGCCCAGACATAGAGCGCGCAAAATTCGTGTCATCAACTCGGATATCGGCGTTCTTAGATTGAGATCTAACAAGAAGTCTCGAATATCAATAGGAAATGTATGCTTTCCGTGAGGAGTCAGGATTCATGAGCCAGGAGTTTGACTGTCATAGGCATCCGCTGTGAGTTCGGGTGAAAGGTTTGGGACTTATATCTTTTCTTTGACTATAGCGATGCCCCTAAAAGATACTCATGGAACATGAAATCACAGGGTTCTTGGCAATGAGTTCAAGGTGACCAGCCTTCATTCTGGCTCCGGGCTTCTGACTTCTGTGGCTTTTGATCACAAATGCCTTCTGAATTACACATCCACAAACTTCTACTTTCACTAAACGAGGGAAGCAAGTCCCTTCCTTTTTTGAATTTGGAAAATCTTTGTTTTCGCGAAGGAATTTCCATTCTCTGTGGGGTTTCAGGCTCCGGTAAGTCAACCTTCCTTGAGGCTGTCTGCGGAATGAGACCCCTGGAGCGGCTTAATTTGGCCCTGGATGGTAACCAATTTGATTTACTGGATACTCATCAAAGAGAGACTTTTTTTGGGGATCATGTGAGCGTGCAGTACCAGGACCCAGAGTTACTCAAGGAGCTGAGTTGCAGGGAGAATCTTCAGTTATTTGAAAGACTTTGTGCGAAGCCTGCTCCTGCTTACGAGTTTTTTCTGGATGTGATTACAGAACTGGGTATTGATGGAATCCTGGATAAAAATATTACCCGGATTTCACGCGGAGAAGCGCAGAGGATTTCCCTTGGCAGGGCACTGCTCTATTCACAACGTATTCTCATCCTGGATGAACCCCTGGTGTATTTTCAGATAGATTTGCGTGAGAGAGTATGGAACCTGATTCAAAGAATGGTGAAGGAGCGGTCTCTGATATGTATTATGGCTACCCATGATCCCCAATTCTTCACTCCATCGGGTCAGGGTTCCCTATTTCATTGCTACAGGGATGCAAAGGGATTGGGTCATTTAACGCAGGTGCATGGTGAAGTAGCAGGGGATGGTGTTATTTAAAGGAATGTACTACTCAGCTCAACCTTTTTACTTTCTCCCATTGATACTGTTGTGGCTATGTGGTGTTGGCGCTTTTTTTGCCATGCCTCCTCATCCACGGGTAAAAAATCCTGTTCCCGGTTCTGAGCGGACACAGTTAGGTTCCGGGGGAATTCGCTCGAGTTTTTCAGCCTCTGTCACTCATCGATCCCTGCAAGCGGTTAGCTCCAGGATTAACAATATTCTGGTTCTGAGAACAAACTTCACTGGTTCCACCGCTGAATTCGATACTTTCTCTCTTGGCTCGGCTGATAATGCGTACTCTGGTGTTGCCTCGGAGGTGGAGAGGTATTATCGCGATCAATCCAGGGGAAAGCATCTTGTCGATCTGACCTTTGTGCCTATGGTGAGTGGGATTGCATTTCCTAATCCTCACACCTTTTACGGGGACGCGAGTACAACCCAACTGCAAATTGAGGCCGGTGTTCGAAGTGTCCTCGCACAATGGGACCCCCATATTGATTTTGCTGACTATGATTCCGTCATGATTATGCATGCCGGGACCGGACAGGAGGTTCGCGACGGTGCTCCCACCCTGGTTAATTCCTTTCGATCTTCTCTGACCGATCCTTATCAAAGCGCGGATGGTGTATCGGTATTTTCCTTTGTCATGGTGCCCGAGCACTTTTTTGATCGGATAGAATCCATCGTGGGTGTGATTGTTCATGAATACGGCCATGAACTGGGGCTTCCCGATCTCTATGACACCTCTTTTCAGAGCCAGGGGATAGGAGATTGGGGTGTGATGGCGGGAGGGAGCTTCGGAGGACCAGGTAACAACGGAACGGTTCCGACTGGATTTTGTGGATGGTCGAGAGTGTTTCTGGGATGGGAGGAGCCTGAACTGGTGTCCTCCTCCACTCACACTCTTCTCCACCACGCTCTTGGAGGGCGGATTCTTAAGATTTTTGCGGAGTCTTCTTCAAAGGCTTCGGAGTATTTTCTGATTGAAAATCGATTTAATAAAACTCTAAGTAATTCAGCCTTCAATTGGGATCAATATCTTCCCCTCGATGGCTCGGGTGATTCCACGGGAATCCTGATCACCCATGTGGATGAAGGCATAGCGTTTTTAGATTATAGCCTTGACCCTGACACCAATCGCTGGGATGGCAATGAATTGCAAATCAACTCTTCCCATAAATTTCTCGACGTGGAAGAAACCTCTCTTTCACAGGGACTTGATGTTGCGGAAGGGTCCTCAGATTCAGCGGATACCTGGCATTCCGGCTCCAGTGTTTCCTTTGGGGCTAATTTAGCGGAGCCCTATTCAGAAAATCCCAACAATCTCTCCATTACATTTAGCAGCTCTCCCGGTGAGTCCATGAACCTGACCATTTCACAGAATTTCCAGGTTCTTGCCAGGGATGCCTCACTGCCGGGGATTTTACGCCTGGAATTTTCTTCAGACGTTATGAATTCTCTTGCCACTAATCTATTTAGCTTCACTCCCTCGCTGGGAACACTTAGCGCGAATCGCCAGAGCAGCGCAGTGATAGAGCTTTCCTACTCAGCAACTCCAAACCGGACTGTTGAGTATTCGCTTTCCTTTGGAGCGATCGGGTCGGGCGGGGAAACTCCTGCCAGTGTCTCAAACGTTCTGGGAACTTCTCCCAGTGCCTACCTTATTGAAGGATTAGAAACCTGGAATGAAGCAGGAAGCCCCTACGTGATAACCCAGGATTTGTTTATTGAATCCGCCTCCAGGCTGATCTTAGAGTCCGGTACCGTTGTATTGATAGATTCAGGATTTTCAGGCTCTTTTCCTTCGACCAAAGTGGATTTGACAGTAAAGGGTCAGTTGATGTCACTGGGAACGAAATCAAATCCTGTACGCATTCTCCCCAGGGATCCAAATTCCCTTCCCAACTGGGGCACCATCTTTCTAAGTACTCCCAGGGATAAGCCATCGGTTTTTATACATACAACGGTTCGTGGGGGCGGAATTGGAGGAAATGGGTGCCTGGGTATTCGCGATGACGCGGAACATATCCTGGCTTATATGACCCTGGAATTCTGTGATTTTGGTGTGAGGGTGGGGGAGAACTATTCCACCCAGACGACAGGCACAATTCGAGAGGGAGGGGGTCGTCCACGAATCTACCAGAGCGTTTTTGAGGATGTGGCCCGGGGAATTCTACTGGATAGCTCCAATCCAGGTGGTCTCTACCTCAATAATGTATTTCGCAGGTTTTCCGCGGTAGGTGTGAACTACCAGGCGCTCTCCGCCGGAAGTATGGAGAACTTTCGATTTTATATGTTTGAAGGAGGAAAGTTCTCAGATGGAGCCTTTGAGTTTGCCAATACCTCTGGCTCCAGCGGTCCTGTATTTGAACTTTCAGACCTGCATGAATTTTCTTTGGAGCGAGTACCTGATACGACAAACTGCACCTTTCAAGGTGCCGAAAATCCCTGTTCCTCTCCTTGTGATCGTTGTTCTCTTATGCAATTGGATCCCAATGCAGGTTCAATTGGGGAGCGAAACAGTACCCTTAGTGAGAAGATATCCACCGATTTCAACATCTCATTGATCGAGTTCAAGGATCCAGCGGATTCACAGACTCTCTCCAGGTTAGTTACCGGTTCCTCATTCCAGGTGAGGATTACAGCCGACTCCCTCACCAACTTCAATGCCACCACCAGGAGGCTCTTAGCGATTAAACTCGAAACAGGAGTCTCAGAACACCCCATTCTCATCCCCCTGCAAGAGGAAACCAATGGCGGTAAGACTTTTTTGTCCGACGCAATTTCTACCAGTCTGACAGGCGTCTCAAGTTCCACTCACCTGGTATTGGCATCGTCGGATACAATCCGCGCGGTTGACCTCTCCAGCGGTCTTAGCTCGATTCTTCCGGTGGGTTCCTTTGGGCAGGTTCCCGCTGCGGTCTCACCCATCAGCACTTTCAAAATAGATTTTTCTGAGAATCTGTCTGTCGTACAAATCCGATTCACTACCCAAAACGCCGCCGCGGTGAGTTCGGCTTCCCTGGAATTCTCCACAGATGGGAACCAAACATTTATGAACTCCTCAGCCTTTCAAGGGCTTTCTACCGCCGTGGAAACAACTCACACCCTGAATTGGCTCCCTTTCTATGATCTTCCCCCTGGTTACAGTGGTGAAGTGTCCCTTCGTCTAGGTCTGCTAAGCGCCGATTCAAATAGTCATTCTGAGACCCTTACTTTTTCTTACCAGTCCAGTTTTATTCAGACCCAGATCTCTTATTCTCTATTGCCAGGTTGGAATCTAATCTCGGTGTACCCGGCTTCTTCAGCGACGGCAGGAGAGTTTTTCTCCGCTTTGAACAGTGCGATGAGTTCCTGTGCCTACACCTATCAGGTGGATGGGTTTTATCATTATTGTCCTGATTCCATTTCTCCTCCAGCGGGTTCAACTTCAGTGGAACTGAGCGGGGTACTTAGCTATGGTTCCGGTTTCTGGGTTGGACTAAATGGTGCTGTTGAAGTAGGTTTGGATTCGGTGTATCAACCAGATTTCGCCTATCCTCTCAAGAAAGGCTGGAATTTGTTGAGCCTGGGTGTTTCAGGGAGTACCACACCTCAAAATCTACCTACGAAGGCCAAACTCCTGGTGGATTTCTTGCCATCCGGCTACCGATCTTTACTGGTTGGTTCCAGTAATATTCATAATGTGATCACTTCCCAGATTTCCACCTTTGAACTGACTCGAGCAGCCTGGGTCTATTCCTCTTCAGATTCTCAAATTGTCAATCGCGTACTTCCACTAATCCTTGAAGACCCCTGATGATTTGAATGGGCAGAAGCTGGTGAATTATGCGTTCAGACCTTGCTCTTACCTGTTGGAAAGGGTATCTTGAAAATTGGGAGTCCCGGAGAATTGAGTGAATTTTATTGCTAACAGTCTAGCTTTAGTATTGGCAATTTTTTATAGCTCCACCCTTTATTCTCAGGAGCAGCAGGCGGCCGTAAATCTGTTGACAGACAGTGATACGGTTGACTTGGTTTTGCTTAGAAATGGAGATCAAAAGGTCGGAAAGCTAAAAAATGCCTCTTTTAGTTTTTCCACTGCGTTTGGAAAAATTCAACTCAAATTATCTCAACTTTCTTCCCTGCACATCCATCAGGATTCCACTAAGAAAGATCGAGCGGTGATGAAGAATTCTGACTCTATCTCCGGTAATTTTGACGGATTCAAGCTCGAATTAGTCACGGAAAGCGGGAATATTCTTGCCATTGGGCAGGCCCAGGTCGAATCGATCTCCTTTCATATTCCCAAAGAAAAATTTGCTTCCAATGCAAAATCTCACACCAAATCAAAGATTAAGCCGGGGGCAGAATCCGGTTTTGATGGAATTCAATTCGTTTTCATTCCACCTGGAGAATTCTCCATGGGATCTACCCGACGGGAAATCGGACATCATGGGGATGAGGGCCCCATACGTAAAGTTGAAATCAGTCGGGGTTTCTGGCTCTCGAAATTTGAGGTTACTCAAGCACAATGGAAATCGGTCGTTCTGGCGAATCCAAGCCGCTTTATGAATTGCCCTGAATGTCCTGTGGAGCAAGTGAGCTGGAATGATGCCTGGCAGTTTGTGGATATCCTCAATAACAAGAACGGCTGCCTAAAATCTCTGACCGCGGAACAGGGGGGAATCGATTCAATCCGCGGAGCTTTAGATAAAACAGAATTAGAAGGCATTCCTTCAGGTTGTTATCGACTACCTACCGAGGCTGAATGGGAGTATGCGGCAAGGGCAGACACCAACACAGCTTATTCATTTGATTCAACCTCCAGGGTAAATGACCATGCCTGGCAGGTCACCAATGCCCGTGGCAGAACCTACCCGGTGGGCCAAAAAAAGCCAAATCCCTGGGGACTCCACGACATCTACGGAAATGTTTGGGAATGGGTTTATGATCGCTATGCGGACAGCTATTCCGGCGCAAAGACTGAGAATCCCAAGGGTCCTCTTCATGGACAGCACCGGGTTGGGAGGGGCGGCGGTTTTAACTTAACCGGCGGATTTTGTCGCTCGGCATCCAGGCATTGGAGCGCTCCTGATGTGCGTTATTGCTATATCGGCTTTCGCCTTTTGAGAACCTTGTGAACAGATACCAAGTAGGGTATGCTGTTCTGGCCCTTCTTTGAACCACCTGCGACTGAAACGATGCATTATTCTCAGCGGCCCTTTAGTTATGCCATCTGTCTGTGGCTAATGCTTACAGGTTCGCTGCATGCTTCAGGCGGATTCATAACAATCAAGACTTCTGAAGTTCCCACTTTTGTTTTTTTGGTAGTACTCTGTGGCTGTATTTTGTATTACATCTCCCAGGCCAGGAAGGGCGGAAAGCTATACGTTCGAAAAATTCCAGCCCTCAATAGCGTGAATGAGGCCGTAGGGCGGGCGACTGAGATGGGCCGAGCCTGTTTGTATATCCCCGGAATTATGGATATTGATGATATCCAGACCCTCGCCGGTCTCAATATTCTAGGTTCGGTGTCTGCCAAGACTTCGGTCTATGACTGTGAACTGAAGGTTCCGGTCACTCGGTCGATGGTTTTAACCACTGCCCAGGATGTGGTTAAAGAAGCCTACCTGCGCACGGGACACCCGGATACTTATAACGCTTCCAATATTCAGTACCTGACCGATGAGCAATTCGCCTTTGCTGCTGGAGTAAATGGGATCATCGTTCGAGAAAAACCAGCCGCCATTTTGATGTTGGGGACCTTTTATGCGGAATCCCTGCTGATTGCGGAAACGGGCAACCACATAGGCGCCATTCAAATCGCAGGAACCGCAGAGCCTTCACAGCTACCCTTTTTTGTTGCCGCCTGTGATTATGTGCTCATCGGAGAAGAACTCTTCGCTGCATCAGCATATCTTTCCCAGGACCCTATGCTGCTGGGCTCCTTGAAAGGCCAGGATGTAGCTAAAATTATGATCATGATCGCTATCGTGATCGCTGCTGTAATCGAGCTTGGAATCCAATTTTTAGGTCTTCCTTCCGCTCTTTCAATTTTTCAGTTTATGTAAGGATGTCGAGGATGTTGTCTAATTTCAAAGGTCAGGTTTTCTTGGATGAAGCGTGAGATTCCCTTACTCATCACCTTTTTCTCCTGCCTGGTTCTGATCCTCGATTTTGTGATCAAAAACGAAGTCCTTGCCCGACTGGCTGCCGCGATCAATGATTATGTGAGCATCCTGGCTACATTTGCCCTTGTTCTTGGACTCGCGTCTCTTTTCGGAGTTCATTTCAACCGCATCTACAAGAAGAGAGAAAACTGGGGTTTTTCAGTGGTTCTGGTTTTGGGATTCGCCTTTTCCTTACTGGCCTATTGTCTGTACGGAGTGGAAAAGGAATATGAAGTTCCAATTCCCCTGGATCGCTATGAGGTTCTGAGTAAGGCAGGCGAAGCGCAGGTACGCGAAGAGACCGTCCATTATCTACTGGTGGATGGCCGCGAGATTCGAGTGGGACAGGAGATTTTTGAACTCGATGCAATCGGGCCGGAGCATAAGAAAAAGAAGGTTTTCTATTACCAGGTTCATTCCAATTACTGGTTCGATACTTTTATCTTTGGCAACGTTTTCACACCCCTGGGCGCTACCATGTTTTCCCTTTTGGCGTTTTTCATGGCATCCGCGGCTTTTCGCGCTTTTCGTGCCAAATCCATACCCGCAACCCTTCTTTTAGTTTCTGCTTTTTTCGTTATGCTTGGAAGGGTTCCTATCGGGGCCTTTGTAGGGCAGTGGCTTGAGTTTATCCTACTGCCGATAGCGACCCTGATTTTTCCCGAAGCATGGATTTCACCAAGTAACCAGTGGTTTAGCGAGTTCGCGGGCTTCATAATGAATGTTCCTAATACTGCCGGCCAGAGAGCAATTATGATTGGTGCAGCATTGGGAATGGTAGCCGCATCACTAAGAATTTGGATTGGTCTGGAAAAGGAGCATCTCGGAAGAGATTAAGGCTTATGTTGGATTTTATTGAAAATCTAGACAGGCGCTACGTTTTCGTCCTGATTGCCCTTTCAGTAGCTTTGCCCTTGATCTTTAAGGTAACCCTTCCCATGCCCGATGATCCGCAGGTCAAGACCTTATACGATTATATAGAAAATCTAAAACCAGGTTCTCAGATTGCCATTTCTTTTGATTATGATCCGTCTTCTGAGCCGGAATTACATCCCATGGCCATAGCACTTCTTCATCATGCGTTTCGCAAAAAGCACAAGGTCCTTAGTTTTGCTCTTTATCCGGCGGGTCCATCCATGGCTAATGACGCATTCGCGAAGGTAGTCAAGCATTTCCCGGAAGTTGAATACGGTAAGGACTATATCAACCTCGGATTTTATTATGGTCCCAATACTGGATTAAACCAGGTTGCGGTTTTTTGCTCGGATATTCTGCGGGCCTTCCCAAAGGATGAAAAGAAGAAGGTCACAGGTACTTATCCGATCATGTCGGGGTTCCGTAGTCTGAAAGATGCCGCTGTGGTGATTTCCTTGAGCGCTGGAGACCCCGGTGTGCCCGCGTATGTTTCTGAGGCAAATGCAAAACACGGCATCAATGTTGCCGCTGGCGTGACCGCCGTGAGTGCCCCCCGTTTCTACGCCTATTATAATTCAGGCCAATTAATGGGACTTTTGGGAGGCCTGGGAGGCGCGGCTTCCTACGAGAGTTTTGTAAAAGTGAAGGGCAAAGCACTGGCTGGTATGGGTGCTCAATCCTTCGCACACCTGGTCATCATTTTGCTCATCATCATCTCAAATGGAATTTACTTGATACGCAAGCGCTCTGAAGAGCCGAGGTGGTCATGAGTCTGGAAGTTTTCGGGATCTTGTTCGCTGGCTTTCTGACCCTGTGTATCTATTCCTTTCTCTACAAGGATAATCCTTTTTATCGCTTCGCTGAGTACCTGTTTGTGGGAGTCTCCGCGGGTTATACCCTGGCCCGGGCTTTCAACGATGTGTTTGATAAGAAAATCTGGGGACCCCTGGCTGACCCCGCTCCGGGAAATTCGGTGGAATGGACGCTGTTTATTCCCGTGATCCTGGGAATTTTTCTGATTCTTAAACTGGTTCCTCAAGTAAGCTGGCTTTCCCGCTGGGCCCTGGCATTTGTGGTTGGAGGGACTATTGGCCTGTCTATGACCAGTAGATTTAAGTCCGACGTAATCGAACAGATTAAAGCGACCATCTCACCCTTTCAGGCTGCGGAGCTACCCTCAAAAGAACTTCATCGACAACTGGTAATGAGTTCTGAGAATCTCAAAACCCATGCCCAGGGTAGTACGGAAGCGGAGTTTTTGGCCCTGAACCAGTTTTATACCAAGTATCACCATTATTTACGGGTGGAATTAAAACGCACGTCTGGATTTGAGGTTACTTCTCCCAGTTTTCCAGCCAAGAGCGTGAATTCTGCCATTGAGATGGAAAGGACTGCCCTACAGGCCCAGGCCTCGGCGATGGGGAAACTGCTCTCTGAGCTTCAGAGACTATCCAACCAGACTCCGCTGCTTTCAGACCGACTGCGGTCTGAACTTCAAAAACTCGAGAGAAAAACCGCTCTCTATGTCAAAGACGGGTCCAGGGGAAGCTCAGATAAAGAAATTGTGGATCAAGTATTTTTTCTGGAATCCGATTTCAAACGAAAGACCAGTGACCTTAAAAAATTTAGAAAACTGCAGACCTCCTTTAGTGATGGAGTTGAATCTCTAAGAGTAAAGCTTTCTGAGGGCTCAGCACAGTTTAAAAGCGCACCCCAAGTCCTCATGAAAGACCCCAGGCTGTGGGTAACGCAAGAATCAAGCAGATGGCAAAAGCTCACAGAAGTACTGCAAGTCCTCAGATCCGTGTCAGTGCAGTGTGCAGAATTGGCGGGTATCGTCTCTCGAAACGCGGGGGATGCAGATTTATCCCTGGGTAGCTGGCAGGGGATGGCAAGTCTTCAGTCTTCAATAAAGTCCAGACTTAAGATGACGAGTTCTCTACTTAGCGCGGATTTATCCAGCGCTGACCCCGTCGACTGGAAGGGGTTGCTCTATGGCTTCATCATAGCGGTAATGGCGTTATCCATCTTGATCTATTTCTTCTTCTCAACGGAGCATGTGGGTGCGGTAGGAGTTTCAGCCACACTGGGTATCTACTTCTTAATGATCTGCTTCGGTTCCAGTTTTGGTTTTACCATCATGGCCAGAATCTCTCTTCTCATTGGTCGTGTGAGTTTTTTGACGGGAAAATTCTGGCAAACACTCCTATCGGTTTTCGGAGGTGGGTAGAATGAAACCCGGCCCTGAAGATATAAAATTGTTAACACGCGCAGCCCTTGAGGTTGAACGGCGTCAGATGACGGCCCCTTTAATTATGCTGCTGGAAATGCACCGGCCACTCTCATTTGTCGTCTCCTCTTTTCTTGTGGCGCTGGGTCCCTTGATTCATATTTTTTTCTCAGTCCCCGGGTACCAAAGAATCACGGAATTATTAGAAGATCGTGATAATGGGATACTTTTTATGGACTTGTTGGAAAAGGCCGGCCAGGGAAGACTGCACCTTGAGGAATTGGCAGAAAGTGAGCAGAGTCGGTGAGCAATTTAGAACTATCTAAAGTACGCCGAATCCTGGCCACCGATTGTGGAAGTACAACGACCAAGGCCATTTTGATCGAACAAAAAGAAGGGCATTTCAGGCAGACCTTTCGAGGTGAAGCCCCTACAACGGTAGAAGCTCCGGTTGAAGATGTAACCCATGGGGTGCGAAATTCCATCCATGAACTGGAGGAACTAAGCGGAATCAAAATGCTTACTGAAGAGGGCCAAATCCTCAAGACAATTTCCGAGACACAGGGTGTTGACCTATATGTATCTACCTCTTCAGCCGGAGGCGGGCTGCAGATGGTCGTGACCGGCGTAGTAAAGGAAATGTCTGGGGAATCCGCGGCTCGTGCTGCCCTGGGTGCCGGTGCCATTGTCATGGAAACCCTGGCGGTTAATGATGGGCTTCTCGCTCATGAAAAAATCGAGAGAGTTCGCTATCTACGGCCGGATATGATGCTGCTTGCAGGGGGAGTAGACGGCGGGACCGTAAAACATGTATTGGCCATTACCGAGATTGTGGGCGCATCCAATCCGCGGCCCAGGCTGGGAGATAATTATGAACTCCCGGTAATTTTCGCGGGAAATGTTGAAGCCCGTGATGAAGTTGAAAAAATATTAGAGGGGAAGGTTGAACTTGATATCTGTGAAAACCTGCGCCCCACCTTGGAATCTGAGGATCTAAATCCTTCAAGGCAGAGAATTCAGACACAGTTTTTAGAGCACGTCATGTCCCATGCCCCAGGTTATCCCAACCTGATGAAGATGACGGATGTAGATATTATGCCCACCCCTGGAGCCGTGGGGAAAATCATACAGACAGTAGCACGATTGGAAGATCTTAAGGTTGTAGGGGTTGATATCGGCGGGGCAACCACAGACGTTTTCTCAGTTTTCAAGAACTATGAGACCGGTGACGATATCTTTAACCGCTCTGTTTCCGCCAATCTTGGAATGAGTTATTCCTTTTCAAATGTTCTGGCCGAGGCAGGTCTGGAGAATGTATTTCGCTGGATGCCCTTTGACTGGGATGAAATGGATCTTAGAAACCTGGTCAAGAACAAAATGGTTCGTCCTACCACTATTCCTTATGCCCTGGAAGATCTCATCTTTGAACAAGCCATGGCACGAGAAGCCCTGCGCCTTTCCTTCGAACAGCATAAATCTCTGGCCGTTGGGCTCAAGGGCGTTCAAAAACAGCGGTCCATTGGAGATATCTTCTCCCAGACTGAATCTGGACAGACTCTCGTGAATATGATGGATTGCGGCTTGATCATTGGTTCAGGCGGGGTACTTTCCCATGCACCCCGAAGACACCAATCGGCCCTGATGATGATTGACTCCTTTTTCCCGGAAGGAATTACCAGCATGGCTGTGGATTCCATTTTTATGATGCCCCATCTCGGGGTTCTTTCGGAAGTTTACCCTGAAGCGGCAAACGAGGTGTTTGAGAAAGATTGTCTAGTTTATCTTGGAACCTGTGTAGCTCCTGTTGGAAATTCCAAGAAATCTAAGGGGGCCGCTCTTGAATGCCGCCTGGAATATGCCTCCGGGAGTGTTGAGGAATTTGAGGTTGGTTTCTCAGAGCTGATCTGTAAACCTTTGAAGACAGGTGAAAAGGCCAGGCTAATCGCTAAACCCCATACCGATCTCAATCTTGGGAATGGATTCGGAAAGAGTGTGGAATCTGATGTTTATGGCGGTGTGGTGGGTTTGATCTTCGATACCCGCGGAAGACCTTTTAAAATGACAATTGATCCCCTTGAGAGGATCTCAAAATTAACCACGTGGTATAAGAATCTCGACGTGTACCCAGATTTCACCCATTAAAGGAGGAGCGGTGGGCCAGGCATACGTACCAAGTTTGGATGTGCTGGAAAATACAGTGGTTAGCCGCGAACGCCGACTTCCTCTGAAGGGGGAGACCCGCGTTGAAGTCGGTGCCAAAGTCAGCCAGGATACTATCGTTGCGGCGACCGAACTGCCAGGGAAACCGGTACCCGTGAGCGCGGCGGTGAAATTGGGAGTCACAGCAACAGAGCTTGCCGAATGCATGCTAAAAAAGGAAGGCGACCAGGTTGAACAGGATGAGATTATCGCCATGGCCTATTCCCTGTTTGGACTGATTAAAACTCCCCTGATTTCACCTATTCGAGGAACCATTGATTCTATTTCCCGCGTTTCCGGGCAGATTATTCTTCGCGAGGCTCCCATTCCCGTGCAGGTGAATGCTTATATTTCCGGCGAAGTGGTTGATGTGGAGGAATTTGAGGGAGTAACCGTACAAACCCATGCGTCTTCGATACAGGGCATCTTCGGAATCGGAAAGGAGAAGGTGGGAGAATTGGTCAAAGCGGTGGAATCCAGAGAGACAACCCTGGATGCTGCTCATGTACTACCCGAACATAAGGGGAAGATTCTCATTGGTGGTAGTCTCATGACCCATGAAGCAATCTCCAAAGCCAGGGACCTGGGGATTATTGGTATCATCGGCGGGGGACTAAATGATCAAGACCTTAAGGCGATTCTTGGGTATGATTTAGGAGTAGCAATCACCGGCAATGAAGACGGTCCTACCCTGATTGTAACCGAAGGCTTTGGGGCTATCGGTATGTCCCAAAAAACCTTTGATCTACTCTGTTCTCATGTGGGGAAAAAAGCTTCCATAAATGGTGCTACACAGATCCGTGCAGGAGTGATTCGTCCCGAGGTAATCATTCCCCTCGATCAGGCGGTTAAGAGTGGAGAAGAGGCGATTGAAGAGGGTAGAGTGTTAGAGCTTGGAGCGAAAGCCAGGGTAATCAGGAATCCACGCTTCGGAGAAATAGGCGAGATCATAGAATTACCCCATGCCCAAACGCCAATCCCAACAGGGGCCAAAGTAAGAGTAGCCGTCCTAAAAATGAAGGACGGGGTAAAGCTCACGATCCCACGTGCAAATCTAGAGTTGGTCTAAGCCGGTTGGGGGAGCCGATTTCGGAAGTGCTGGCTACCCAGGACCTCCGCTAAGAAGCGCTTTCAGGTGCCGCTTATCGGATTTTCTACATAGCCAGCGCTACAAAGATGGGCTCCCCTAAACCTCAGCGGCACACGCGGTTTACTTCGGCTTCGGAGGTTAGACCCTGTAGGAGCTTGAGCAGACCATCCTTGCGAATGTTTAGAAATCCGGCTTTCTTGGTAAGGATATCCTCTATGGAGTGTTCATCCAGTCCTTCTTGGATTGCAGTTCTGAGGTGTCCGGAGTTCTCTAGTACTTCATGTACTCCCATTCGACCTGTGTAGCCCGTCTGGTTACAGCGACGGCAGCCTGCTTCTTCGAACATGAACTTCACGTCTACTTTGATTTTTTTAGCAAACTCCAGGGCTTCCGCGGTAAGGGGAACTTTTTTACGACATGCATCACAAAGTCTTCGTACAAGGTTTTGGGCCACGGCGCATAAAAGGGTGGAAGAGACCAGGTAGCTGGGCACTCCCATCTGAATCATACGGCCGATAATTCCTGGAGCGCTATTGGTATGAAGTGTGGAGAATACCAGGTGGCCGGTCATCGCGGCCTCAACACCGATATTAGCGGTTTCAGCGTCGCGCATTTCTCCCACGAGAATGATATCCGGGTCCTGACGAAGAAGGGCTCGCAGTGCGGCGGGAAAAGTGAGACCGGCCTGGGTACGTATCTGAGTCTGGTTATAGTCGGGGATACTGTACTCTACCGGGTCCTCGGTGGTGCAAATATTCAATTCGGGAGAATTAATGTAGTTTAGGCCCGCATAGAGGGTGGTAGTCTTTCCAGAGCCGGTAGGACCAGCGACAATGATCATTCCATTGGGTTTTTTGCATCCTCTCTGAAACGCCTTCATGGTGTGTTTGGAGAAGCCGACATCCTCTAGTGTGTAAGATGCGGCACTACTGTCGAGAATTCGCATCGCGATTTTTTCGCCACTTTGAACAGGAAGACAGCTTACCCGCATATCCATCATCTTCCCTTTTGTGATTTGGACGCGAATTCGACCGTCCTGGGGAATTCGTCTTTCAGAAATGTCCATATCAGCCATGAGTTTAAGCCTGGAGATGAGCTGTGGCTGAAACTTATGGATGATCTCAGGTATGGGGAGGATGTCACAAAGAACGCCAGAGCGCCTATAGCGGAGGCGAAGTTTGGCTTTGGAGGGTTCAACATGGATATCGGAACAACCCTGGATGATGCCGGTACTGATAATCTTATTGACGAGGGTGACAATGGGGCCCTCTGCCTCACCGAGATCAATTCCTTCCTCTTCTCCACGTTGAATAATCTCCATGCCTGCCATTTCTCTGGAAACCTGATCTAGCTCTGTGGTGTCCAGTGCCCTGAGTTTTGAGAGGGCTCTCTCGATGGCAGCCGGGGTGTCAATGTAGAGTTTGACCTCATGGTTGGTCTTGGCGGCAATATCATCAATGATGAAGATATTAAGTGGGTCATCATGTACCACACATAGAATGTTACTTGTGGGATCCTCCTTGGCGGGGATGATTTTATTTTCCTTACAAAAACTAAAACCCAGATCCTGAATTACATTGATGGGGAACTCATCGATATCGTCGATTTTCATGATAGGTACACCCAATTGCTCTTCCAGAGCCTGGGTAACATCGACCTCGGTGATAAAGCCCATTTTAACAAGCTGTTCACCGATTCGAAGCATGCTCATCTGCTGTTCTTCAAGAGCCTGATCCAGGTGCTCCTCCGTGATGAGATGTTTCTCAATCAGGATTTGTCCCAGCAGTTTATGTTCCCCAACTTCAGCCATATTTTCTCTTGATTTTACCTTTGAGATTCTACTCGTAGCTCACTGCCCAACACAACCCAGGTTAGGCTCTGGCACCAAAAAACACAAAATCCCCCCTCTCAGCAGAGAAGGGGGATTTTGAAAGCTCTTTATATTCTTAGAAACTCAGGGTCGCTGGATAGCTGACCACTCCTTCCTGGGTCTCGAATAAAACATTTAAGATTGTGTCATCGCCGCTCAAGCGAGTTCCTTTGACAACCACAGTCTTGGTTTCAGGAGTAAGTGTGAAAGAGTCCACATCCAAAGTTACATCGTTTCCAGTGTAGACTTTGAGTTTCGTTTTAGGAAACTCAGTAAAGGACTGAACTTCGAGAGTGATTGAAAAATTCTTTCCCTCCACTTTCGTGTCTGCCTGACGAACAGAGATCACGTGGCGCTTCTGAGCTTTTAGCCTGAGAGCACTCAGAGACTTGAGAACCTTTGTCTCATTGAGTTTGATCCTTCGGGCCAAAGCTACGGCCTTCTCGCGATTCTCCAGAAGCAGTTCCATGGAGAGCTGGCTTCGGAGCATATCATTCTGAGTCAACTCTATGAACTGGTCATCAGCCTCATGGCCGGAACCCAGGATCATCATTTCCTGGATCTTGATTTCCTGGGAATAAAGTTCTTCCTCCTGAATGTAGGCTTTAAGGGATGCATGTAAATCGGCGTGTTGTAAATTTTCAATGGTAGCCAGCATCGTTTGCTGGGCTTCCATTAGATCTGCCTGGAGATTGGCACGCCCCCCGATTGTTAGATCCAGCGTAACCGGTTCCAAAAAGCCCAAATCAGTCTCTCTAGCCTCCCCGAAAGGTGTAAAGGCGGAGTTAAGAGCCGGAGTCAGTGAGTTGGGAATCTTGTAAAGTGTTTTGGTGGATGCGTAAAGAGAGTGAGCTAAAAGCCCAGTACCTATCACTGTGGAAGCCAGAGTGATAATTTTTGAGATATGTGTCGGGTCGAGAGCAAAAGCCAAAGCTGAAATCTCCGTGATCTTCTTGGTGACATCGGCCCATTCCCGTTTTTGCTGGGTGGAACTATGGGTGGCGGAGATTTGGGTAAAGATCTCTTGCAGTTTTATGCGAACATCATCAGCGGCATCTTCCACATCATGGGATGTCTCTCCGGTCTCAGCTTTTCCGGCAAGGTATTCGACATTTTTTTGACCGCGAGCGACAATTCCAATTTTAGGAACGGACATTAACGCATACTTGGCTATTGTCCTGTAGGCGAATGGTTTGAGCCATCCGTCATAATCCGTCTCAAGAGGAATTTTGTTGATCATGCGATAGACTTGAGTGATGAGGCCTACAACCATGGGGATCTGGGTGTTGTAGGGCGAGCGGAGCTTTCTTGAAACCAGGCTGGCCACTTTGTTGAGAACCCAGATTAACTTTGCCTGAATCTTGATCTTGATTGCTTCAGCCAGTTTTCCTTTGATACCCCCCTTTTTGATGAGAGGATTGAGCAGGATGGCGGTAGCCCATCTCGCACTCATGAAGAAGGTGACCATATCCATAGTGATGATACCCGCGTCATCTGCCATAGTCAGACCCTGGTTATAGGCACCCACGATGACGTTCTGTCCCAGTGTGAGCCTTCGAATAGACTCAAAATCAGATGCGGACTTGCGGTTTTCCCACATTTGCAAAACCGTTTCAATGGAATCGACTTTGTAATCTACAAGTCCCAGACCTTCCGGGAGTGGCCACTTGGGAAATCCCCTGGCAATGTGTAAAAGCTTCCAAAGCTTCATTAACTGCCCTTCTATAAAATTGGGATCAATTTTAAGGTGGGAAAGGTCATGGGTTCCCTCTCTCGCTTTACTCAACAAATAGGCCAGGTTGTCGTGGGAATCGTCCTGGTCGTCTGCAAGCAGAGATGTCTCTGTTTCGGAAGGGTCCGAATAGAGGGCATCCATGGGCAAGGTATTTAAAAACTTGAACTGATACTTGTGGAGGAATCTTCGAAAATCTCCACCGAGCATTTCCTTACGTTCGTGAGAAAGGCTAAGCCATTCGGTCTTTAGGGAATCAAGCAAATTTGGATGCTGAATCAGCTTATCCAAGAATCTATCTTCATCAGTGACCCATTCGTCCAGGATACTAAGCTCGTTCTTAGATTGGTTGGTTTTGAACTTCAATGTGTATTTAAGTTCTCCTCCAAGGGTGGATACAGGCATGATGGTTAGCTGAGAAACTCCCTGGAGGTTCTCACTCCATTTGGCGTCATTTTTAGAATTCAAGGGAATTTCCTCGATATACTTTTGTCCATCTTCACGTTCCACTAGTTTCATCAAGCGCATAGTCTTCTTTTTACCGATGAGAAACTTATGCTTTCCATTGAATTCAATGGAAACCTTATCGGGCTTGGTTACAGCCAGGGTTTGGAAAGAATACACCGGTACAATTCCCTCGGTCGTAGCATTAGCGCCGGAAATTTTATAATTTACCTGGGTCACGCGCACGCCGCCCCCTCGAAAAGGGCCAACTTCTACGAAATGACGCCCATCCTCACCTTGCTGTGTCGGCATAACCACATGGGAGCCATCCACTTGAGAAGTATTAGGGATAAAGGCTTCCGGAGGAAGGACCCCTTCGTTGATATTCCACTTCACAAATCCAGGGAATTCAGAGTAGATCTTGATTGCATCGATGAGAGTTGCGTTCATCGGATGGGAACGAACCTCATCGGACAGAACGATGTAGTCAGCAGCCCGTTGGTTTACCTTTCCCTCCAGGGCTTCGCTGGGAACCTGATCGAATCGAAACACATGGGTGGGCTGGACTTTCATAGGGAGAGTGTCGTCATAGCCATACTGTCCATTAGCAAGGGAGCGATCATTTACGAAGTTGGCGATGAGCCAGTCTGAAATGACCTCTTCAAGATTCACATCAATTCCGTGCTTATGAAGGATAGTTTCGATGGATTCTAGTCCTCTTCCTTTAGAGGCTACGATTTCACGCAGGATTGGAGCAGCGGTCTCAAGGGAACCAATATGCTTTGTGAGCAAGTAGTACACAAAGAGATAGACTGAGCCGTAATCATCAAGTCCGTTGTTGAACTCATCGATTTGTGTGTCAGTGTTCTTGATGAAAGCAAGAATCTGAGGAGCATGGCCAAAATCATTCACATAGAAGGCAATTTGTGCCATGGCTTCGTTGAGCCAGAGTTCTTCACGCCTGTCATAATTGGCATGAATCATATGCTGGAATTCGTGGGCGAGAATTCCGAGGTAATCCTTTCGTTTGGGATTTCCCGGGTTCACATCGAGATATACCATTTCTCTCTCATTGGAATAGTCCCATAGGGAACTGGATACGCCATCCATCGGGGAAAAATATCCGGCTACATATCCCCTGCCTGGTTCCCAGCCGTCCTGAATATCGAGAAAGAGAAGCGTCACGCGTTCATCAAAATCGATTCCGGGATTATTTTCAGAACCAAAGAATTTATGATTTGTGGGGTAAATTCCATTGTCGAAATTATTGGCGAGTTCCTCAAGAGTCTCCTGTGAGACCCTCAAATCTTGCTCCAGTTCAAGATAGATATAACAATGCTTTCCTATGTAGCGAAGTGTCGCATCTGTCTGCATGGGTTGATTGGTGGCTACATTCATGGTCCAGAAAGTATCGATATCGCCGACACTTACACTTCTTTTTTTCTTTGGTCTGGCAGTGGTGGTAGCTAATGTCCCATGTTTTTTGACGGTTGTTTGATACATGTCCTGAAGCCAGTCGACTCCCACAATGGCATGCTCGTCCAGGAGAGGACCGTGTGCGTACAAGCCCATTCCTGAGAAGAAAAATCCAATCAATACGACGGTTCTTTTCAACATTTTTTTCCCCTTCTCTCTAAATGTGTGCCAGGCGAACCTGGTGGACACAATACTAAATCAATCCTGGCCTAGTTTGCCAGAAGTAGGGCCTTAGTATACGAGGGTCAGATAGAATGGCAAGGGGAATTCAAAAAAAAGTGGAGTAATCAAAGGTCAAGCCAAAACCGTTCTATCTTGACCAGCGGGACAAAGTTGGGTTAGCGGGCATTGGGAGCAACGTGGTCGGCGAGCAATACAGGTTTTTCTGCCATGCAGAATTAGGAGGTGGGAAATGTTTGTCCATTCTGTACGTGGTACGATTTTGATGAGATCTCTTTCGATTTTCTCGGGAGTTTTGGAACTGGTCAATCCAAGCAAATTCGAAATCCTGTTAACATGAGTATCAACTACGATTCCCTCGTTCTTACCAAATGCGTTTCCCAGGACAACATTAGCGGTTTTTCGTCCTACACCCGGAAGAGAAATTAGCTCCTCCATGGTTTGAGGCACCTCGCCCTGATGCCTTTCTAAAAGGAGTTGACAGCACTGCCTTATATTTTTTGCCTTGGAGCGGAAGAGTCCAATGGAACGTATGGCAAATTCCAAATCTTCGAGGGAGGCGGCGGCAAAGTCGGCTGCACACTCATATCTCTCAAACAAAAAAGGTGTGACATCATTGACCTTTTTATCCGTACACTGGGCAGAAAGAATTGTAGCGATGAGAAGCTCAAAAGGATTCTTATGCAGGAGTGCACATTGGGGGTCAGGAAACTCTCCATACAAGCGATTGTGTATTTCTTCCAATCTTACTTTGCGCGCTCGAGTGCTTTCCCTTGCCATAGCCGCATGGTAGCAATAACCAAACCCCTTTCGCCACTGCTATAGACAGGGTACAATTACATTCTTTGATCCAGAAGGGGGGTATTCATTGTCTTTGGGTGAAGCGAGGGAAAAAGTCTTGCGGACCTTCCTGCGGGAGATTCTTAAGGACGGTAAGGTGGATGGGTTTGAAGAGAGTGCCCTAAAATCTCTACTTCCTCTCCTTAAAATTCCCCAGGAAAGATACGATAAAATCTACCAGGAAGTTTACCACCATTACATGAATGTTGAGAGCCATGAGGGCCGGGAAGCCGAAGGTCCTATGGATATGGTTTCGCTACTGCATACCGTACGTTCTCAGTTAATGGAGTCCTTTTCTGAGGAGCAGACTCAGGCAATCCTGGAGAGAATTTGTCAAACTCTGGAAATTGTTCCCTCTGATCTGGAAAGAAGAAGCAGGGACTCCAAACCCGAAGATTCCTCCAAAGTCAGCGAGAGGCGAGTTTCCGCTTCCGCTGGTAGCAGTACGGCAGTCCCCAAGAAAAAGGGATCTCGAGTCATAGATGGTTTTCTTTCAAAAATGGTTAAGAAAGAGGCTTCGGATCTACATCTTCAAGTGAACTACCCGGTGACCTATCGAGTCCATGGAGAGCTTCGTCCCGACGGTGCGCCAATCTCCAGGAAGGATATGGTTTCCCTACTTGGTGAAATCCTCTCTTCCTCCCAAAAACGCTTGCTCAACCAGGGAGAAGAACTGGATTTCGCCTATGAATTACCAGGAGTAGGCCGGTTCAGGGGCAATATATTTTTGCAGTCCGGTCAGTTTGGAGCGGTTTTTCGACTCATACCCGAGACTATTTGCACCTTTGAGGAAATATTTGCTCCCCAGGCTCTCCCAGACTTGTGTGAATTGAATCATGGCCTAATTCTTGTCACAGGTCCCACTGGTAGTGGAAAATCCACGACCATAGCTACGTTGTTAGATCGAATCAATCTTCAAAGGGAAGGGCATATCTTAACTCTTGAAGATCCGATTGAATTTGTTCATAAGAATAAAAAATCCCTGATCACACATAAAGAAATTGGACGTGATATTCCCTCCTTTCAGGCGGGTCTTCATGGGGCTTACGTACAAAATGTCGATGTGGTTCTAGTAGGTGAAATTCGAGATGCCGGGACGATGATCAGCACCCTTGATTTAGCTGAAGCCGGAGTTTTGGTTCTGGCTACTCTACACAGTCTTGACGCAGCGAACACAGTGAAACGGGTTGTGTCCTTCTTTGATGAAGAGGCTCGCTCCATGATTCGGGCTAGATTCGCTCAGAATGTGCAGGCCATCGTCAGCATGAAGCTTCTTCCAGACATGAACCAGAGCAGGGTTGCTGCCTGGGAATTGGCCCTCTTGAATAGTGCCATGAGAAATCTCATCAAGGATGGTCGTGAGCACCAGATTGAATCCTGCATCGAGCAGGGGAAAAAAGAGGGAATGAAAACCTTTGATATGTCTATTCGCGAACTGATGGCTCATGGCAGAATTTCCAAACAGATCGCTCAGACTTATATGAGTAGAGGTAAGTAAATTGGGACTTGATACATTTCGACAATTTTTATTGAACGCGCATGAGAAGTCTGCTACTGATGTGATTCTCAAGAAGGGTACTGGTGCCAGAGTCAGGATAGGCGGAGCTCTTCGGGAAATTCGTGATCTTTCCTTTTCTGGAGATGAAGTAACTCTGGTAGCAAGGGAGCTTCTGAGTACCTCGGATTGGGAAGAGCTTAGAACTTCCAGGCAAATCAGGGGGATGCTGGAAATCAATGAAGGTTTGAAGATCCGTTATCATTTCTCCTATGAAAGAGACAGTCTTTTCATGACTAGTCGACTGCTCCCAACTTCCGTGCGCAGCTGGGAGAACCTGGAAATTCCAAGGTTAGCGTTAAATTTCCTCAACAAGAAGCAAGGTCTTATTCTTGTTTCGGGACCTCTAAATAGCGGAAAAACTTCAACATTGGCAAGTTTCACGGAGTTTTTAAATACGCAGCGCAGGCAGCACATCATTGTCATCGATGAACTGATTGAGCACCGTATAAAAAGTAACCAATGTATCGTCAATCTCAGGCAGGTTCAGACGGATACTCACTCCTATACAACCGCCTTGCGCTTTGCCCTGAGAGAGGACCCGGATATTCTCGTCATCGGGAGCATCACAGGGGAAGCCAGTGCTCAAATCGTTTTGAACATTGCTGAAACTGGGCATCTTGTCATTGGGGCTCTCCCAACTACAGGGTCTTTGAGTACCATTCGCCGATTTCTTAACTGCTTCCCTGCCAGTGAACTGGAGAACGCGAGAATGCAGCTCTCAGCCTATTTGATAGGGATCCTCTCCCAGGTGCTTGTACCTAATCTTAGAAGTTCCCAGTTGGTCCCAATCTTCGAAGTGATGACCATCACACCCTCGATTTCAAATTTGATTCGCATGAATAAAATGAATCAGCTTCAGGCAGAATTCTCGAGAACCGTCAAAGGGGTTTCTCTTTGTTTTGAAGACAGCGCCAAAGAGCTAATCACCAAAGGTCAAGTTTCTCCAGATATACGAAGACAAGCTCCATGGGCGGAATCTCTTACGGAGTAATACTTAGGAATTCTCAGTTGAACTCTTCACTGTCGGCTGTGCCGACTCGTCCTGTTTCTGTTATATTCGACAGACATCATTTCTATAGTGAAAAGCCAACTCAATACCCGTTTGCGGGTTCATGATCCAAAAAGTTTTGGACATATACTCAAAAAGAAGTGCACATCGAAGATCAACCTAGAGGTGCAGGAGCCTGCAAGTGTGTAGATTACTTGCTTTACGGTATAGGTCATACCTGATTCGGAGGCGTCATGGAAAGCCGTACGCGGATTCTGGTTAAGCCGGGATTCCAGAAGAAAATGATGATCATCATGATTCTAGTCGTGGTGATCGCTGTGAATCTAGTAGGTGGATTGGTATTTGGATTTATCACAACTACTCTGGAAGATGAACTATTACAAAGCGCCGCCGGGTCCATTGACCCTTCTCACACAGCGGTGGTTAAGGATCATCTCTTTGAGTATATCTTTCCTAAGGTGCTTATAGCAGAAGGTCTGACAATCCTGGTATTGGCGTTTTTATCATTGAGGCTCACCCACCATATTGCCGGTCCCGTATACCGTCTGGAACAAAGTATGCATGCGATGGCGCAGGGCCAATTGGGTTTACGCACCGCTTTTAGAGAGCGCGATGAGTTTGTAGAACTGGCCACGGCACTCAATGAGTTGGGAGATTCCTATTGTGCAAGACTCAGAGCGATCGAGGATGACCTGGGAAAACTCAATCAAACTGAGCTTAGTCCAGAACAAAAGAATGTTCTGGTACAACTGCGTGAAAAGGTCAATCTACAGAATACGGAGGAAGATGGATAAGGATATGGCTCCTTCAATTATTCCCCTATTTCATTCTTGTAATTTCGTATTCCGGGTACGGTTTCGCTGGATGTCGCCATTTTGTTTGCTGGTTTGTCTCTTTCTCACAGGCTGTTTCCAGAATCCGGATGTCCTTTATCGAAGGGCTGTTAAACTCATCGAAGAAAATCGTCTGGGCAGAGCCGAAAAGATTCTCTTCCGCGTATTAGAGCTCCAGCCCAGGCACCAGGACGGGGTCTATTCACTGGGTGTGCTTTATCTCAAACAAGAGCGCTATGATGAAGCGATAAAAAAGTTCGAAAGGGTTCTTGAAATCAATGCTGATGATGTGGATTCGATCATCAATATTGGTGTGATCTACGCTCGGCAAAACAAACTGGATAAAGCTCAGAAGCAGTATGAATTAGCAGCTCGAAAGAGCCCTGGAAACAACACGGTACTCTTGAATCTTGCCCGTCTGCTGACTAAGCAGGGTAAGTTGAGGGAGGCTCGGTTACTCTATGAACGGATCGTGCGTTCACAGCCTAATTTTTTCGCGGCAAGTAAAGAGCTCGGCTATGTCTTTAGTGCCGAGGGTAAAATCATGGAGGCTATCGACCAATTCAGCCGTGCTGCCAGGTTAAAACGCGAGGATCACGCGGTCCTCTATGAACTGGGACGTCTATACTATAAAAAGGGTAATTACAATACGGCTTCCAAGTATTTTCTGCGGGCCGTGTCGCTGAAAGAAGATCCCGCCTACTTTTTGGCCCTGGCTTATCTATATGAGACAACTCGCCAGACGAAAGATGCTGTAGCCGCATTTCAAAAGGTATATAAACTTGATAAGAATTCCTTTGAGGCTACTTACAGACTCGGTGTTCTCCATCTTCAGATGGGGCAAATGGATCAATCCCAGGAGTATCTCAAGGTTGCTTTGAAGCTCAAACCCAGGGCTGCAGAAGTTCACAAATATATTGGAATTCTCTTGTATCGGCAGGGGAAATTTGAGCGGGCTAAGGAGTATCTGGTCAAGGCCAAAATGCTGAATTCTTATGTTCGCGAGATTTACCAGTACCTGGGATTAATTTCAGTGAAAAAGGGAAATTATGAGGATGCGATTGAGCTTTTTGAGAAGGAAATTCAAGAGTCTCCGGGAAGTCCCACGGTGTATTTTGAGTTGGGAAAAGTCCATTTGATGACTCATAATCGCAAAAAGGGGATTGAGGTTTTAGAAAAAGGAATTGAAAAGAACCGCAATGATCCAGCACTCTGGGACCTGATGGGGACAGCCAGATTAGAATTAGCCGAGGAAGAAAAATCGGAGTCAGGACTTTATGTAGCCCTGGAGAGCTACGATGAAGCTATCAAGGCATTGCACCAGAGTTTAAAGCTCGATCCCAAGAGAATCTCAGTTCTAGAGAGGCTGCTCAAAGCCTATAGGGGTGCTAAACGCTATTCTACAGCGATTCCTTACCTGGAACAGATTATTCAGATAAAGCCCGATAGTCTTGATTATTACCAGGATCTTTCAAAAGGATATATGGCAAACCAAGAATATGATAAGGCAGTGGACGCTCTCAATAAATACCTGGAGAAGAAGGGAGATGATGCGGATGCCTGGTTCCAGTTAGGCAAAATCTACGCAGATAAGGGCGACTTCGTTGATGGAATTGAGATCTTCCAGAAATCAATTTCGCTGGATAAAGACGATCCAAAAAAGAAGTTGTTTCTTGGAATGCTGCTGGCCGAAGTCAACCGCTTTTCCGATTCCCTGGGAATTCTTAAGCAGGCTATAGAACAGTCTGAAGAAGATTCTGTAGTACGTAGACGCTGTGAAGATTTAATTCAACAGATTCTGGAAGTGAGCGGCATTCAACAAAAGGAAGCCGAGGAAAAATTAGGAACAAAGACTGCTCGTAAGGCCAGGCGAAAGACGAAGAAGAAGAAAGTCACGCTGGGAAGCCAAAATTATGTCAAGGTTTTACTCTACAGCGGCTTGAAGCACCTTCGAAAACTTCAGGCTTCCGGGTGGACTCTGAAGCAGCGCAAAGAAATGATTCATTACATCAAGTACCGTTTGATCAGGAATTATCGAAAACTAATTAAGTATAAAAAATTCTCCAATAAATTTACGAGACGCTATTATTATCTTGGGATTCGCAAGCTTATTGAGGCAGTGAAGGCTGCAAAAGCAACCAGGGCTCCGTCAGGCTAGGAGCCTGTCGGAGGATTGCCTTTTAGTGCGGCAGGTTCCTCGGAATCCTACTCCACCCGCAGCCATTCGGGAATATCATGGCGCTCTTCTAGAATCTGGTTCTCCAGACTCTCCAGTCTTTTTTTCGCGTATGTCACTACCTTTTGTCCATGAAAGTATTCTGCTACAGCCTGGTAATAAGGTTTAGCCTCGTTTATGCGTCCTAGCTTCTCATAGTGTCTTCCTGCATTGAGAAAGAGATGACCTGCGATTCTCTCCACCTTCGAACGGAGGCTTTCGCGTGTGTTCTTGGATAATGCCTTAAGAAAGTTTCGAGCAGCCTCCATATAATGTTTTTGAGAGTAATGAAAAGTTCCCTGCTTAAAATAGGCGGTCTGGATTTTATCAATGAGATCTAGAGTGTGGCGGGTACTGGTGGAATACTCCATGGCTTCATGGTAAGAGCCTACGGCCTTGTCCCATAGTGAGATCCCGGCATGCCCTTCGCCCAGTTGTACGAGCACCTGGTACAACTTCTGCTCACATTGAAACTTCAGCGCGGGGTCCTCATTTGACTTCAAGAAATGGAGTAAAAATCGTCTCGCGAGTTTTAAACGCCCGGCTTCAGCATAGGCAAGGCCGATGGCCATGTCGACTCCGGGGAGTGAAGGCTCCACCGATCTGGCCTTCCGGAAGGAAGAAGCGGCTTTAAGAAAAGATTTATCCCGTGCCAGAAGGTCTCCTTGTTGAAAATATAATCTGGCTAATGAAGACCGTTCTGCCTCCTCCAATGTGGCCAGGGTGGGAGCGACGAAATGAAGTGCGGTGATCTCTTGTTCAATCCTTTTTAAATCGTCTCCTATGGTAGGAGTCGAAAAAAGAGATAGGAAAAGGAAAAACTTCAGAAGGGAGCTGATCAGATCCTTGGAGTAATTAGAATCTTGCAAACTGTTTTCTCCTTAGAGGTCTCAAACTTGCGAGAGATATTCACTTCGTGTTCTTGCAAATCGAGCAGGAGATGGATTCTCGCCATACCATTGGAATCTGTTTTTACAGTTTTGGTCCAGGAGGCGTCTTCATAGCTTTCCAGAATGTGTCCGGCAAGAAAATTTCTGGGAGCAAGTTCAACCTCAAAGGTGATGTTGATGTCTGGGAAGAGTCTGTCTTTAATATCTCTGGCCTCAATTTCCACGGGAATTAGTGTGGCTCCTCGACGCAGAATTCTCGTTTCTGCCGCACGTGCGACTCGAATAGAAGGCTCTGGGATAAGTCCGCTAAAGGAATGATGAGATCCATCGTTTGAGGTAGTTGAGCCAGAGCCTGCGGAGGAGCGAGCCCAGCTCGCGGTGGTGTTTTGATTGGAGGAAGAAAGAGGTGCTTCATTACGGGTAGGTCCACCTATGATTCCTTGTGAACTTGAAAATGAACGCTGTGTAGGTTGAATCAAATGATCGGTACCCAATTCTGAGGTTTTAAGTCTTGTCTCTCTGGCTTGTCCCTCTACGACATTTCCAGGGAAGTTATCAAAGCGCGGCCCTTCGGTGGGGACCATTACGGATTTCGACTTTTTGGACTCAACTCTTCTTTCTGGAAAGACAGATCTTAGCTCACTTTCAAACTGCTTCTCTTCTGGATCTACGAATTCCCGCTCCATCATGGCAATATGATTTTCTTTCTTGAGTACCTTGAGAATTGCTCGAAACCGATTCTTCGAAGCGACTCCTTCGTCACCCTCATTAACTTCAGAACCGATCCAGTCATGTGAAAAGGAAGGCGAACTCAGGGATTTGGCCCTGGGAGAAGATTCAGGTATGGAGGTCAGGAAAGTTTCGAAGTCTCCTTTATTGCGGGTAGTTCCAGGGTCTGAATGATAGAGTTCAGAGGAATCGTCACTGGCTTTAGGCTCAGCTAGTGCCCGGTGAAAATCGCTAAATGTCTTCCTGGCTTCACGAGCCTCCTCGGGTGGCATTTCAACCATAGATTGGGATGACTTCTTCTCTTTTTTCCCCTTGCGCACGACTCCTGCTATGTTTTCGAGAGACTCTCGTGAATGCAGTTCGGACCCAAGTTCGTGCATCAGCGACTCTTTCTGATGCTTGGATAGTTCTAACTGATCATGAAAGCGTTGGAAGGTTCGGCTGCCCCTGGACTGATCATCGGATTTTTTAACCCTGCTTTGAACATGTCGCATTCTGTCCAGATCATCCATCAGGAGGTCCAGCGGCCGTTTTGGCTCGGGAGTATCCAGCTTGGTATAGAAATCTCCTGGAATATCAAAAGGTGAGGTGCTGGCTGGTAGGGCTACCTGTGACTTTCGAACCTCTTTTTGATCCTTAAAACTATCTTGCAGGTTTGAGAAAAACTTCTTAAAGGTGCCATCAGTGCCAGAAAGGCGAAAAGGGGTTTGGGAATCTTTCGACAGGCGAGAATGAAATTGATCTATTGGGGCACTGTCTCTTTTTGTAAGTACTTCCTTTTTGGCTAATGGCAGCGGGTTGAGTTTCTGCAGAAATTTTTGATAAGTATCTGCAGGGGCTACATCCTTACGATCCTGGGATCGGACATGGTCGTAATAATTTTTCTGGTTGGCCGGGATCACCTGTCTTTGGGTGCGTTTCTCATAGTTTTGTGGAACGGTATCTTTTTCCCAGGAACTTAGAAAGGTTCCAAAATTACCGCCCCCAGCCTGGATTTGGACCGGAGGAGAAAGAACCAGGGGCTGAGTAAAATAAAGATTTTGAATTTCTTGAATCGTCTTTCGAAATCTGCCCAGTCGGTCAAGCGAGGACTTATACAATAAAGTCTTATCAGCATCCGTGGAGCCCTTGATTTGCTCTAGAACAGCAAATACTTGCTTATCCTTACGAAGAAACTCCCTGATTTTACTCTCCAAAATTCGAACCAGAGATTCTCTTTCCATCTCTGAGCGATTGTGGGTGATATTCTCCTCAACTGAAAGAATTTCACGGTGTCGGGCCTCCAGGATTTCGAAGAGCTTGTCCACTAATCCGCGAACGCCCCCTGTCTCTGCGGGTACAAAGGAAAGACAAAGAAAAAGGCAGAATATTTGAAAAAGGCGCTGAATCATCTTAGCTCATGTTTTTTCCCATATCGAACATGGGGAGAAACATGGAAAGAGCTAAGGTGGTGACAATGCTACCCATCACAACAATCATAATTGGCTCTAACAGTCCTATGAGGGTATCCACTGCCTGGGAGACTTGTTCGTCATAATATGAACCGATCTTGTCCAGTACCGTTTCCATGGACCCTGTCTCTTCCCCGATGGCGAACATCAGAAGTACTACGGGAGGAATGATGTGCTTATTCCCTTTTAATCCATCGGAATAAGTGCCTCCTCCTTTTATGGACTCCATGATATCGAGGATGAGTTTCTGAAATTCTCGATTAGAAATAGACTGGTGGCAGATTTGTAGAGCTTGTAGACCAGGTACACCCCCTCTAAGCTGAGAGGAGAGGGTATGGACGAATCTTGAGACAAAATATTTTTTAAAAAGGTCTCCGATGATTGGCGAATTAAACGCCAGAAAATCAAAGACTTTCGCACCTTGCGGAGTCTTTTGAACGGCGTAAACGAGGCCAAATACAGTAGCTCCGAATGAGATGATGATTTCTAACCATCTATTTATCATGAAATCAGAAAAGTTTTTCACAAATAACGTAATGCCCGGCATGTTTTCGGGCTTCAAGTTTAAGGACTGCATGAACTTGGGGAAAATCCCCAGTGTCAATCCCAGGGTCACGGCTACGGCGATGATAGCCATAACTGCTGGATACATACACGCGGATATGAACTTGGCTTTGAGTTTTTGCTGACCTTCAGCAAACTCCACGTATTCAACCAAAAGTTTATCAAGCTGTCCTGACATCTCTCCAGCGGTTACAAGGGATTGAAATTCCTTGGGAAAAATCTTTGGAAATTTGACCAGAGCTTCGGAAAATGGTTTACCCGATCCTACATCGGTGGTGATTCCATCGAGAACTTTATCGAATTTTGCGCTGGTATTCTGTTCTTTGTAAGCGCTCAGCGCCTGCATTAGGGGTGCTCCAGCATTGAGAGCAATCGCCAGGGTGTTATAGAAGGACATCAGTGTTTCCATGGGAACTCCGCCTGGCATAGTGCTCCTCCTTCACCGGGTATGCCGGTTCATTTCCTTTTCATCCATCTTGCCTTGCAGCACTTTGATCATAGCGTCTTCGCGCAGATTAATAAATCCTATTTTTCGGGCTTCACTTTCAATGGTATGTTCGTCTTGACCGCTACGAATACAGTCCCTCAAGACTCCAGAATTTTCCAAGGTCTCGTGGATAGCGGAACGACCCTTGTAACCAGAGTTGTCACAACGGCGGCATCCTTCCGAATTATAGATGCTCTTAACGTCTGCCTTGATTCTCTTGGCGAATTGAGCCAATTCCTTAAACAGTGGGATCTGTTGTTTACAGGAAGGGCAGAGTTGCCTGGTCAAGCGTTGAGCGACTATGCACAGCAGAGTGGAAGCTACAAGGTATGGGGGTACCCCCATATCGATTAGTCTTCCAATGGCTCCCGCGGCACTATTAGTGTGGAGGGTGGAGAAAAGCAAGTGGCCTGTCATGGCGGCTTCAACTCCAATGATGGCGGTTTCCTTGTCTCGCATCTCACCAACAAGAATCACATCAGGATCCTGCCGAAGTATGCCCTTCAAGGCATCGGCAAAGGTAAATCCGATTTTATGATGAATCTGGGTTTGGTTGTAGTTGGTGATGGCATACTCGACGGGATCCTCAACGGTGCAGATATTTATTTCAGGAGTGGAGATATAATGCAGTGCTGAATATAGCGTCGTGGTTTTACCGGAACCAGTGGGACCGGTCATGAGGATCATTCCATTAGGTTTCTTACAATTGCGTCTGAAAATGTCCATGGTGTGCTTTGAAAATCCGATTTGGTCCAGGCCAAGGCTGAGGCTGGAGGAGTCTAGAATTCTCATACAGACTTTTTCTCCCCCTTGAACGGGAAGTGAATTGACGCGCATATCCATGGCCTTCCCTACACCCATCGAGACTTTAATTCTTCCATCCTGGGGGATTCGAGATTCGGATATGTCCATCTTTGCCATAAGTTTTAACCTGGAAATTAATTCAGGTTGAAAGGCATGAATAAGGCCTGGAATCGGAATAAGTTCGGTAAGCACTCCACTTTTACGATAGCGAATTCTTAGTCTCTTCTTGGAGGGTTCAACATGGATGTCGGAGCAACCCTCACTGATCCCCGTTGAAATCATAAGATTTACCAGGCGAACGATAGGGCCTTCCGCTTCACCAAGATCGATAGAGTCTTCCTTGGTTCGATCCACCACCTCCATTTTTCCAAGATCCTCTTCCACACCCTTTAGAGTTGTGGCATCAGCTGCTCGAATGGAGTTAAGGGCTGCGGTAATATTTTGTTTGGTATCGATGCAGAACTTGATCTTGAGTCCGGTCTGATGTTCCAGATCGTCAGCTATGAATATGTTTAGGGGATCGTGGTGGACGATCGTGAGGATCTTTTCTTCAGCGTCATAATGAACGGGGATCACTTTGTTTTCATCAAGGAAGTCAAAGTCCAGATCATCGATAATTTCGATTGGAAAATCTTCCTGGTCTTCAGTGTTGAAGATTTCGACTCCAAGTTGTTCGGAAAGAGCTGAGGTCACATCTTTTTCTGTGATGATTTCCATCTCTACGAGCTGCTCACCAATGCGAAGCATGGTTTCTTGCTGTAGTTCCAGTGCTTTGTCCAGAACCTCCTCAGAAACCAGCCCTCTTTCTAGAAGGATTTCTCCCAGAAGTTTGTGCTCAGTATTATCTGCCATATCCCTGTTTCCTCTAGCAGAGATCCTACCATGGAAAATGGGGAAGGGTGAAGGGTCAAGGCTGGAGTGCGAAGTGGGAAGATCGTGAATTTCACCATTCGCCGACCCTGATGCTCCGGTTCTGGTGGAATTTCTATTACCGAGTGAATTACTGGGCGGCTGCTCCGCCTGCGGCTGCGCCCGCTGCAGCTCCAGCACCTTCAGTGGCGGCCGTAGCCCCGATGGTACACTCAGAACAGACCGTGTCCGCGATGCTGGTACCGATTGCTTCGGGAATGGCTGTGATCCCTATGGCGGCTTCGCGGCTGAAAGGATTGTCATTATCGTCAATGCCTCGAACCGTCACGCTTGTGATGATATCTGTCCCGAGATTGGGTTCGGTATTGAAATCGCCGTCGATCGATAGAACATCTCTGGCTTGATTCGTTACGAGCTGTAAGATCAGGCAACAGGTGATTCCCGTAGAGGAGGGGGCATTGGCTGGATCTTGGATAACAGCACCTGACTGCCCAAGTTCCGTAAAGGGGATGGTTGAGGGAAATCTCCTTTGTACCCTTGTTTTTTTAGAAGGGATTCCTGTCTGAATAGCCCCGTTTGCGTCTTGAAAGACGATTTCCGAACCTTCTGCCTGAGAATAGTTAATTTCGATTTCCTGAAGGGTTACTCCGACTCCGTTATTGAGTTGAAATTGTATGATAGCCTGATCATAGGGAAATGACTGGGCGGTGATTCGAGTGGTGTTTGGATTGATTTCATCACGGCCGTCCAGAGATGAAATCGATGTGATTCGAATGTCTGATTTTGGATCAAAGGGCGGCGTCGCGCAGCCTGAGAAACCAAGAAAAGCTGAAAGAATAGCCAAAGCGCGGAAAGCGCGTGTCATTTTCATAGCTTTTTCCTTTTCAAGAATTCACGATATTCCCGATCTTGAGTTCCCTGGTCAATAAATCGAAAGGACTCCGAAAGTTTCTCCCCCTTGTCTTTAAAACGATATTTAAGCGCGTCATGGGGATGATTGGAGAACTCGGAGAATATCCTCGGAGTGATAAAGAAAACTAATTCATTGGCCCGAAAACTAGTGCTGCTGTTCTGGAAGAATTTCCCGACTCCCGGGATTTGACCTATCAGGGGAATCATATTTCGTTCACTTGATTTTGTATGAGAAATCAGGCCACCCATGATCACAGTATGATTGTTCCTGATATTGAGAGTTGTTGAAGTAGTCTTTTGAGAGATGATAGGGATGCCATCGAATTCACCGTTACGTGAGGTGATATCGGGGGCAATTGTGAGGTTCACAAATTCATTTTTAAAGATAACGGGTGTTACCGTTAGCACTACTCCCGCATCGGCGAAGTTTACCTGGGGAACCACGATCCCCTGGTTTACAATTGAAGTCCTATAGGGAATCTGGTCGGCGACGGTGAGGGTTGCTGTATTGCCATCCAGAACAGTGAGTTGAGGATTGGAAAGTATCTTTGCCGTACTATTCCCCTTGATAAAGTCCAAGACAATTTGAATATGATCCGGTCCAAGGGAACCAAATTTTAGACGTCCGGTCCCATCTCCAGCCAGGGGTGAGAAGAATTCTCCCACAGGCAGGTTTCGGCCTGATTCAGTAAAGATGGTTTTCCAATCCACGCCGAGCTTGTCATCGCGATTCAAGGTGAATTCCACCATTTTCACATCAATGACGACCTGGCGAGGAGGGACATCAATTTCATCCAGCAGTTCTCGAATTCTCTTTAAATTGGAGGGTGTATCTTGAATGATTACCCGCTTCTCTGAAGAAGAAAGGGTTTCAGCATCTTGTTCCTCTTCCTCGCCCTCTTCACCGCCCGACCCCGTGTCTGCAAAGCTGAAAATCTGGGTTCTTTCAATGCCCGGAATCAAAAAGCGGATACTGCGAACAAAGATCTGTGGGGTGATAAATTTTAACTCAAAGATCTCGCTCTTAAATCTTCGCCTGGGTCGGTCTATATCAATGACGTCCCAGACCTTTTCAATCTTGCGATGATCTGATGGTACGGCGGACACAATGATCTGGCTATTGAGTTTATCCACTACAATTCGGGCTGCGCCCTTGACGATGGCATTTGATGCTCCTCCAGCAGTGGCCTGCTGGGGCGCTCCTTCTGTAGTTTGCTGGACCGTCTGGGTTGTAATCGAGGCCCCGATCAAATCTTTAAGAACTTGTCCAATGGTGAGAGTATTGCCCTTTTTTACAAAGTAGGTCTTTGTAAAAGATGGATCTTGCTCCTCTCCAAATACCGTAATGATGGAGCCATCCACGCGGTATTCCGTTTGTGTGGAATCAGAAATGATGTCTAAAGCTTCGCGGATGGACCGGCCTGTCAGAGTGAGATTTACTGACTTATCGATTTCTCCTTTGGTGACGAAATCATAGTTTCCGATTTGTGAGATCCCTTTCATGACTGTGGCTACATCAGCGTTCTGGAGAGCCAGAGAGACCACGCCCTTCTGATTTAAAGGAGTAACTCCTTCCAGGGAATCCTCCAGCGCGACGATCTGATCTTCTTCTTCAGAGAGATCACCCTCGGTTTGAGCATTGAGTGATAATCCAAAGGAGCAGATGATCAGAAGGAACCAAAAAGATAGTCTTTTCATCATATTTTCCACTCAGTACGAGTTTCGCTTCCCGCAAACAAAAACATGCACAGGTCGAGTATTTCACCTCACAGTTTTCCTCAATATCGACATTCATTTGTCAGTTTTTATGGGAAAAGAGAAGGAATGGGCGCGTAGAGGAAACAAAGGAATCTTTAGGAATGGGAGTGAGTCCTACATTTGGACGGCGTACATGGATCCCAGGGTTAACCCTTAACAATTGGACTGCATGCTGAAGATGGGTTAGAATTCATCGAGTTTTCGGGTTTCGAAAGGGAAGAAGGGATGACACAGCCCAGGTCCACAAGATCCAATTATTTTATCCAGGCGGGGTTGCAAATCAAGTTTACCTTCGTTCTCGTCATGATCGTCTTACTTGTAGCGACGATCACTTTTTTTAATCTCTACATCATCGGCGATTACGTGGTTCAAAACACCAATACGGTGATGGAACTTCGGGATATGCAGAGTTTCCTGACGACGGTTTTCAGCATAGTCGGTTGGCGAATCGTCACCCTGGGGGTAGTCTGTTTCCTGATCATCACGATCATTGGAATCTTCTATTCCCACCAATTCGCCGGACCATCGTATAAATTGGAGAAGTGCCTCAAAGAAATCTCCCAGGGGAATCTTTCCTTCAATATTAAGCTACGGGGTGGTGACGCCCTGCACAATGTTGCTGATTCGGTCAATTTTCTGGTGGATCAGTTCCGCGGAATTGTGGGTAAATCCAGGGAACTCTCCTCTGCTATACGATCCAATTGTGAAGCTCTGTCAAAAGAGGCTAATGAAGAAGTAGTCGGTGATCTACTCAAACAGGCGGAAGAACTTGAAGATCTTCTGGCTGGATTCCATCTTACCCGTGAGGAAGTCCAGTCTTCTATTTCAAGTTCTGAGGACTTGGAAAAAGATGAGGAAGAAGAAGACGCTGGCGAGTCATCACCCTGAGAAGTTTCTTTTCCCGATGGGATTGTTGTGAAGCGGTTTGCCGTTGGCCTTACGGGAGGGATTTCATCGGGGAAGACCATTGCCTCTAAATATCTGGAGCGCTTTTTCAGGGTCATTGATGCGGACTGTATCGTACATGAAATTTATGCCCTCAATTCAGTTCTCATAGAACAAATTGCGCAGAGATTTGGTTCCGATTGTATCCATGGCGGAGAAGTTCATCGTCCTACACTTCGTAGTAAGGTATTTGGAAATCCTGGTGCCCTTAAGGATCTGAATTCCCTGGTTCATCCTCATGTAGGAGCCAGGCTAAAGTCAGGGATAATAAGTGCTCGTAAAAATTCTATACCTTCTCTTTTCGTAATTCCCTTACTCTTTGAAAATAGTTGGCAAAATGAGCTTGATAGTACGCTGCTTCTGGGTTGTACAAAAGAGTTACAGATTCAACGGATGAGAAAGAGGGATGGTTCTTCAAAAGAAGAAGCGAATCAGATATTGAGTTCTCAGATGCCAGAGGAAAAGAAAAGGGAACTCTGTGATTTTTACATCTTAAATAACAGGGACATTCCCTGGCTTCATATGCAGTTGAAGACTTGGGCTGAAAGACTCTTAGGGGAGGAGTGATGGGCTTGAAGTGCCTATCCATTGACCGTGCTTGAGGAACTGAGTGGATTCACACTCTTCGTATTGGGAGTTTCCATTGTTTTGAGCTTTGTGCTTAGAAAGCTCATTCAGGAAATTCAGCAGATGAAAGAGGGGCTTGCTCTTGAACTTCAGGAGTTAACTTCTCAGCTTGTGGAAGAAAATCCCAGTCTGGAAAAATATCAACAACTCGGTGTTCTTTATTTTCGACTTGATCAGTTTCAGAAATCTCTGGATACTTTTGACTATCTACTATCACAGGGAGTTTTTGAGAGAGAAGCACATTTTTACAGAGTTTTATGCCTTTTGAATCTAAATCGCAAGGAGGAAGCCCTGGGCTTATTTCAGCGCTTACAGCTTCCCTCCTATACCAAAGAAGAGATTGATCAGTTAAAGGGGGCTGTTCATAGAAAAACCTCCATGCTTCGCTGGGGTGAACTCTTTCTCAAGATTCTACTTACCAACGTTTCATTTCAAGTGGGTGCTGATCTGGAAGCAGGTAAGAATTCGAAAGATGCGGAACTCAATCGTATTCTTACTCATCTACCTACCCGCTATGGTGATGTGAGTCTTGTTGATGAGAAAGAGGACTCCTGGATCTTTCGCTGTAAAGATAGACACCTGGAACGTACGGTAAGGCTTCATGTCACCAAAGATGGGCTTGGTGAGCCTGAGATTGGGAGCTTTCTAATGCATCCCAGGATTCTCGCCCAAATTCATAATCGAACCTTTCCCCAGGTCTATGACCTTCAGCGATCTGCAATTACTTTCTATAGCCAGGAGGAGTTTGAGGGTGACTCCTTGTTAGTGGTCTTTGGAGAATACCGGTCTCGCTCAAGGAGCCAGGAGTTCGTGAACATTTGGATTGTGATTCTAACCCATGTTGAATACCTCGGGCAGCGAAATGTTCGTTTGCAGAGATTCCGACTTAATGAGATAGGATATGACCGTAGGAAAGATCGATTGTTCTTTCTGGGAGCTCTGGTAGAGCTAACCACAAGGGACTCTTTAGAGTGGAGGAAGCAGGTACGACAAGTGCTCATTCAATCTCTTGATGAATTCATAAAGTATCAGGATCGAATACCGGAAGAACTACAAGAGTTATCCATAAAGCTAAAGGTATCCACAAAAGAAGTGGATTTAGATTCCTTCATACGTTTTTTGGAGGATGCGCAAAGAAGTATGGTTTCCTGGCAGGAATCCTCTTCAAAAGCCTACCTTCAACAACTGATGCAGTTGGAAAAGATTCATCGTTCTTCTATTCATGGCTTGAAGGGAAAATTTTCTATAGTCGGGCGCTATAGTGACGAGCCTTCCAAGTTGCTGAAAACTTTTTATCGCGTCTCAAACTTGGATGATGTGAAGGAAAAGATTCTTCATTTGATGGAGCTGATTGCTCAATTGGAATCCATGATGAGTGCTGGTTTTTTCCCGATTTGCGGTGAAATTCGCGAAGTGGATTATATAGCCTTCATTGATCAGCTTGAGTCGTTTTCCAGGATGAATTTTGAAGATCCTCAAACCAGGTTAGAGCTTGCCCATGACTTTTTGAAGGTTCAGAATGGTCTCTTTGAGGAATTAAGCGATAAGCTCGCGGGCTTTATTACGGAGCACGAAGTTAGCCTGCCGCGGTTTTTAGAAGAGTTCTTACAGGGAGTTTCTGATCGAAAGCGTATAGAATTGGAAATTCAGCCTGACGCGGGCTCACTCAAAGTTTGTGTCATGGAAAGAGAAGGGTTCCTTGATAAGATGAAACTCATTATGGAAAATCTATTGAACAATGCCCTGGAAGCGGGTGCCGAATCGGTACAAGTCCGGGTGTATAGCCCTGAACCCGGAACAGTGAACCTTGATTTGAAAGATGATGGTCCTGGGATTCCACCGGAGATTCTGGAAGAGTTGGAGCGACAGGAAACCTATAGCCTTGGAGAGGGCGGGACTGGTTTGATTGCGTCAAAAAATGCTTGTGAGATTCTGGGGGGACATTTGTGGATCAACCCGGAACCGATGGCTAGAGGAACTTTGATAAGGTTGGCCCTCATGGCTTATCTCGCCTGAATTCGAAGGATAAAATATGTTAGGTGTTTTGATTGTCGAGGATGATGAAAACTATCGATTTGAAATACAACAAGAGCTGGAAGAACAATTCAGCGCCATGGCAGAATTTCATTATGCCGGTAATCTAAAAGATGCCAAGGCCATCTTGCAGAAGCAGTCCATTCAGCTTGTATTACTCGACATAATCTTTCCACTGGATTCAGGCTATAGCTCAGCAGAGAGTGTTGACTATACCGCTGGAGTCAAGTTGCTTGATTATGCCCTGGAAAAATCCTTTCGCGGCAACATTGTTGTACTTTCTTCTCAAGACAAGACTTTTGCGGTCGATCTTTTGATTCGTTATAAAAATGTCACCGATTATGTGTTCAAGGATTCCTCCTGGAAAGAGATTCGGTACAAAGTGGAGAAGCAGCTCGCGACCATAAGAGAACGCAGCAGCCTTCTGCGCCAGATCCAACAAGAGTTCCCATTCATCGGAGAGTGCCCAAAAATCAAGGAAATCAAGAATTTTGCGGTGAAGATTGCCCCGATGGACACTACCGTCTTAATTGGCGGAGAATCCGGAACTGGAAAGGAAGTTGCCGCTCGCCACTTCCATGCTCTGTCCCATCGGGCGGATAGTCCATTCATTGTAGTGAACTGTGCGGCAGTCCCTGAGGGTCTTTTTGAAAGCATTCTCTTTGGTCATAAAAAGGGATCTTTCACGGGAGCGATGAGCGATCAAATGGGATTGTTTGAAGCAGCCGATTCAGGGACTCTGTTTCTGGATGAAATTGGAGAACTACCGCTACTCATGCAGTCAAAGCTCTTACGGGTATTACAGGAGAAGAAAATTGTAGCTGTAGGAAAGATTGAATCCATTGATGTAGATGTTCGAGTGATTGCTGCCACCAATCGTTCCCTGGAAGACGCCGTAGCAAAAAAGGAATTCCGGGAAGATCTATTTTATAGACTTAATGTACTTCCTGTTGCGATGCCCGCACTTCAGGATCGAAGAGAGGATGTTGGTTCTATGGTAGATTTCTTTCTGGAGAGTTTTTATAGGCGTACTGGATTTCGCAAAGGCATTTCTGAAGAAGCCCTGGAAGTTCTCAGAAACTACTCCTGGCCAGGAAATATTCGTGAACTAAAAAACACAGTTGAGCGGATTGCCATTCTCAGTGAGGGTCCTGAAATTGATTTTTCAGAAGTCGTGGATATTTTGCCCTATTCGGTGGAAGAAGAATACAGGGTGCAAATTCCTCTTTCTCAGCAGGAGTATAAGGCTGCAAAGAATGGGGTTCTGAATGAATTTCATCGAAAGTTTTTTAGCTACCATCTACGTAAAAATGGTTATGGCTTAGCTCAAACAGCACAGGCAGTAGGCTATAACCGCAATGACCTGTCGAATATTGTTCGCCGCCTTGGCCTACCTTTAAAGGAGGAAGATGACAATTCCTCGTAATCTGACCTCCCGCAGCGACTGGAATCGGAGTTAAAAATTGGATCCTAAGTTCCCAGGAGAAGATTCTAAACACCGGGTGAATACCAGGACTTTTGGGCCGGGGGCCGAAGAGGTTGCCCATTTCCATAAGAATCGCTGTGAAGTGTGGGTGATTTTAAGTGGTGAAATACGAGTTTCTTTAGAGGGGACTGAATTTGTACGAGAAGCCGGGCAGTGTGTAACAATACCTCGCCACTCTCGTCATGGTTTGAAAAATGATCGCCCTTTTGCCTGTGAACTACTCGAGATTTGGATCTTTCCCAGGGAGGGGGAAGAAGGATTGGAAGAGGATCATTATATCTGTGAAGCGGAGATCAAGAAATGAGTGTAAAAAAGATTGATCACCTTGGTGTGGCCGTATTTAATCTTGAGTCTGCCATCAAGATTTATCGTGATCTGCTCGGGTGTGAACCACAATCCCTCACTGAGGTTGAATCAGAAGGGGTACGTGTAGCGTTCTTTCAAGTCGGGGAGTCCTCTATTGAACTACTTGAGCCTACCAGAGAAAACTCACCTATAGCGCGCTTTCTACAAAAAAGGGGAGAAGGAATACATCATGTTTGTTTCAGGGTGGATTCTTTGGAAGCAATAAGTTCAGACCTGGACGGAAAAGGTTACCGCTGTCTGGACTTAAAGCCCAGGTTGGGAGCGCATAATACCCGGGTCTGCTTCTTCCATCCAAAAGATACTACCGGGGTTCTGGTAGAATTTTCCGAAGATTCCTAGGAGCCTCCTAGTCTACGGAGTACTCACTGGAATAGGGACTACTCTCTCCGACACTGACCCCAGCCTGTAGTTTTCTGGAGACAAAATTTTCATGGGAAGTCATGAAGAAGAGGATCACACCTGAGAGCAGAACCAGGATGGAATTGAAAACTCCCTGCACCGAGTTTTTCAAAAATAGCGCGTAATATCCCATTCCAATACTGGTTAGAATTAATCCGATACAGGAAAAATACAGTAGAGATTGGACTCTGTGCACACTAGATGAAAATTTCTGTTCGGCAGCCTGGCTTCGGATTGCAGCTGGGCTGGAAAAGCGGCTTCGTCTGGGATTTGGATATTTGATCAACCGTTTTGTAGACACGCTAAGTTACCTCCAACTATCAATTCTATCTTTGCTTTCGTAAAATTTTGCAGATTCTTGATGGAATTTCAAGACAATTCCGTACATGAGCGCTTCTTTTTTGTCGAGTTTTCCTATGTGATCCTTTGTGGGCTACTATTCTTTCTATTCCTGACATTCTCTTTTTCCGTACCCTCAAAGTCAACATTTCGATTGAACGGAGAGATGGATTTTTCGACCTACCAGGGGGAAGAGGAGACCTTTCTTGATTCCATAAATGGCTTGAGTACTCTTCGTCAGGATCTTGACTTCCATCGCTATGATGTTGGTATGGACCTGCTCTTTCGTCAAAAGATGGGAGCCCTTGAGTTGGAGGTTCTCAATCGAGCGGATCTCGATCTTTTTTCTGAGGATAACTTGATTTTTCGGGACTCCAACGGAAACAACCTCCTTGAAATTGGCGGGCAGGCTATTTTAAGTCCAGGCTGGAGACTGCGGGGAAGGGGCTTATGGGAGGTTTTCGATGATAGATCGTTTCCAGAATACTCCAATGATGACCTCGGCGGGATTTTTGAAATTGAACATAGAATTCGTCCGCGGGTATCCCTCAATCTAGGCTATGAGGTTCATGATCGAGAATATGACACCAGTATTTTTGATAATTATCGGCAGCGTGATTTTTACCTGGGGTACTATCGCTTTTCTCCGGCAAAAACAACTCTCAAGCCAGTGCGGTCAGAATCAGAAGAGAGAGTACCTGGGGAATTGAAATCAGATCAATTTGTATCTGAGACTCGTAATGCTCTCATTGACGAAGGTTTTTTTAAAACAGCCACGTTAATCCCTTCCAGAACTACACGGCGGGGAATCTATGGCTTTTTGCCCTATACGGTAGATTCTCCCATGAGTTTTGAGCTTGAGGGAAGGATTCGGCATCGTGAATTGTATAACAGCCTTGAGAAGAGCTATCTGGAAGGACAGATTAATGGGGTAGCTCAATTTTTCCTGAGTGATAATCATGAATTTAGAATTGATGATCAATTCTCAGATCGGGATTACAGCTCTGAATCCCTGGCGGACAATCTTCTCTCCTACCAGAGGAATATCGCGGTTCTCTCTCATTTTCTCTCCTTTTCAACAATTTCATTCGACACGAGTCTGGAGCTGGATTCCACTTTCTATAAGTCCCGCCCGCTCTTTGATAATCTGGAGTGGGAATTTCAATCCAGTGTGAGTTGGGATGTATTGAATAGGTGGAATTTGTCGTGGTTCCATGTGTTTTCCAAACTTGGCTATGAAATGCCTCGGGAGTTTTTTACCAACTGGGACTATCAGCTTCGATCTTTTACCTCTACGATTAGTCTGGGGGATGGATTCATGCTAAAAGGCAGCTTTGATAGAGAAAAAAAGGAATTTCATTTCTTTGAAAATTCAATAGATTCCTCCTTTAACAAAAAGGGGCAGGATTATAGGGTGATCTATAACATTTCACCTACCCACCAGATACATGCCGGTTTTCGCTGGGAGCGTGAACGTCATTTTGAGTTTTCGGTAAATGATCGCTACGAGGAGTTGGGATATGTGGGAACTCGTCTTTCCTTGTAGGTCGCCAGGGTTTTTCAGTATTAGTAAGTTAATTTGGGTTTCTTCTCTTTTTGTTTTTACCTTTTCCCTCCAGGCTAATGTGCTGCAAAGGTTTGCAGGTTTTGTTCTTGTTCGTACAAAGTCAGAATCAGAGCAATGGAGGAGGGTGGAACAAGATGTGGAGATTTCACAGGAGACCTGGTTTCGTACCTCTCGCGAATTTGCGGGGCGGTTGCTGAGAAGGAATCGATCTCCCCTTGTTCTGGATCCGTCCTCTACCTATTTTTTGGAAGAAAATCGGGTCAAAGTTGAAAGGAACGGCACCTGGACTTCTTTAGATCCCTACCCATCTTCAGGGGATAGGGTGCAAAAAGGTGTTGTAGCGAAAAGCTGGTGGATTCTATTTCCCTTTGTGGAGGCTAAAATTTCCCGTGAAAATGGCTTTCGAGGCAAAGTAATCAAGAACTCCTTTCCCCTGGTTCCTGGAGATCGCATACGTCTCCCCTTTGAAAGCGGTGCGGAATTACGCCTGCCGGATGGCTCTATCGTTCGGATTGCCGGGGGTAGTATTTTGAAGGTGAGTCAGGATCGAATCGACTTGAGCAAAGGTAAGGTGTTTTGTACGGTCACATCCCGTAATTCCCGTCTTGAAGTGGTGACTCCCATTCTTCGTTCTTCTGTAAGAGGGACCGTATTTGAAGTTACTCACGCTGAGGATTCTGAGGTTCGTGTCTACGAAGGTGTCGTGAAAATTGGATCCCGTCGAGGATCTCGCCGAAGCCGATTTGTACAAGGTGGTCAAAGGACACTGTGGGTTCAAGGCTCAAAAACTCCTGAAGTGAGTAGATTTGATGCCAGAGTATTTCCAGCATATGGGATCAAGCCTACCCCCAGGACTATCAGGTTGGCGCCCTCAAAAAACTGGGAGCAGGAATCTCGATCCGAGAGAATTCAAAGACAGCTCCTGGAAGCCCGGAAAAAAGGATTCGATGAATTGTCTCCAAAGGCTTTAAGGAAGAAGCCAAGAACCTCAGAAGGGTCGATTTCTAAGGATCTCAGGAGGTTGCCTGGAGTGGGAGAAGATCCTGAGTTTCGGTCGCTTTCCGGAAAGAAAAGCCCTCAAGGAATGGTGAAGGAATTCCAGGAATGGCATGATGAAAAGCGTACAAACAGCGCTGAATTCAGAATTCGTGAACGCATTACAGAGGAAGCCCCCGAGGCTTACTTTGATCAGAAGGAAGATCAAAAGCGAAGAGAGCAAAGAGCGGTTGGAGTTCGGTCAACTGTACGCCGAGAAGGATTTGAAAAGGGGCAGGTTTTTTCACAAGCCCAAAAAAACGGAGCACCTCGAAGAGACAGAGAGATTCGCTTTCTAAAGTCATTTTTGGCCAGAAAAAAGATGGAAATAGATCGCCTGCTAAGAGAAGTTTCTCTCAACGATCGTGAGCGTGATCGTATCAATAAGAAAATCTCCGCTCTAGAAGAACGACAAAAAATTGCTCCCTCTGATGATCGTCTCCAGGAGTCCTTCATCACTCTGCGAGTAAAGAAGCGAGAGCTTGAACGGGAGCGCAGCTTTCTAAATGAGCGTCGGCGAGGGTTGGAGTCATCTGTACAAGAGGCTATAAGTAAACTTAACCGAGTTACAGATGCTAGTGCCCGCGGTTCAGTCGTTGATCAACGGTTCCAGGGTAGAGCCAGAGAGCTTCTCAGGCCGTAACCTGACAAAAAAGTTCATTTATTACCTATTTTTGTCGATATCTCAATTTATTAGCCAATCATGATTCGATTCGCTAAGGAGGGAAGGATGCACTCCATAGAGGTGGCAAAATTGCTGAATTTGGAACTCATTGAGTTCCAAAAAGTTGAAGCTTCTATTGCTTCGGTATTGCGGCTCAAGAAAGATGAAAATGGAAAATATCTGTATCGAAACGATCATGTAGAGTCGTTACAGGAGGTCTTTTCTGATCTGGAAGGAAGGGCTCTGGGGCAGAAGAGTCAAAAGGAAGAACCCCCCTCCATAGATAGACTTGATAACGGAAATCTAAAATCCCTTCCCCTGGGGCCTCGGACTACAATGGTCCCGTCGATGGAAGCCGTCACTCCAAAAGGAGAAGAGGATAAGGAGCCTGAAGAGAGAAAGATCCGCTCTGCCATTCCCTTCTTTGAGAGAATAAAAAAAGAAGATGATGAAGAAGGGGCAGGAATGGCCAAGACTGAAGCCCTTGAAGTTTCCTCGCTGGTCAAAATGATTCAGGATCAAAGAAATTATTTTGAAAACCGGATCAGAGAGATCGAACAAGGAGATCTCAAGGTTCTAAGGGAAGAAAACCTTCAGTTAAAGAAGGACCTATTGATACAGAGGAAGGAAAAGGAAACTCTTCAAAACATCATCCGTAACCAAAACGAGGACAAGCGCTACCTGATTGAGAAACTCAACCAAAAATTTTCACTGAGAAACGCACTACAATGGAAGACTGCCGGTCCTAAAGCATTTGAAGGAAATGAGCAGCTCTCCAAGGGAAGATACTAACTTTCGTCTTCTAGCCCTTGAAAAGATCAGACAGACCCTTAATATCCTCAGGTGATGAAGCAGCAGCTTTATTTTCCTCTTGAATCGCATCATAGACTTCCTTACGGAAAACCTTAATGTGATTTGGGGCATTGATTCCCAGCTTAATTTGCTCACTTCGAATATCGACGATGGTGATTTCTATATCATCACCAATCATGATTTTTTGGTTCTTTTTGCGAGTCAGCACCAGCATCAGCGTGCCTCCTCATCCGTCGACTTCGTTGTACTTTCTCTACGATTTAACTTAACGCCTAGTTTCCCAAGACGTTTTTGCGTAGTCGCGAGCATGGCCTTCATTTCTTCAAGAATGAAATGCTTGAGTTTATGGGACGAGTTGGTGGAAATCACCTGTTTAGCCCTCATCAGGTTCGCGTTGATCACAATGGGGCCCTGAAGATTTGCAGTCATCTTCTCTGGATTGTCCTTTGGGATGACCACTATCGCATAGAGTATAGCTTCTTCTGGTGCACTGAGTTTTAAATCCAGAACATCCTCATCGGAAAGATCAAGGGTATACTCCGACCGAAACCGTAATGGATCTATGATCACAAAGGCTAAATCCTTGTTGTCGACCGACTGCAGCCATCGTAGCGGTTCGGTCGCAGGATCATTTAGAATTACATAACGGGATGTTTTGTCGAAGCCCAGGATTCCCAACGGGAAGGTAATAATATCCTCTGCGGGCACCTCCAATTCCCCAAATCGAGAAGTGTTAATGTTCATATGGTGCTATCCTCCTGCCCTTCGTGCTTCTTTTCTCGTATCACAGCAAGTCCACCGCTGGTTCCCACGTATAGGATATGTTCATCAATGGCGCTCACAGCATGGAGGTCGTAGACCCGATCACCCGGAAACTGGTTCTCGAGATTATACACCGTCCATTTCCGGTCTTTGAGTCGAACTAAGCCTTCTTCCGTCCCAAAATACAGGGATTCCCCGAGTTTTACAGCATTTTTCACAAAATTGCTTGGGATAGAGCTATTTCCCCTCACTGGAATTTCCTTCACTCCTTCGTCAGTCATACGACTTGTCGTATGATTTCCAGTAAAGGTCTTCCAGTTGGCTCGAGTTTTGAATTCCAGCGGATTCTTCAGTATAGATACTCCGCCATTGGTCGCGAACAATACCGTACCTCCACCAGGTTCTGGGTAAATATCGTAAAAGAGATTTCCACCAAGGGGGCTGTTTCCTTTTTTATTGATCACTGAATTTCCCTGAATGATCTGGAAGTCCGCAAACAAGAAATCGAATTTTGTAGACCGCTCCATACGGTAAACTCCAAAACTGGTGCCAAGCCAGAACACCTCTCCACCCTGGTGAGCAATGGATTGAATGTCATTTGGCCTTGCGGAGTAATCTGAAAGGGATTGAATTTTAATATTGGTCCACTTTCCATCTTCATAAACATCCACTCCATGCGAAGTGGCGCAGTAGACCAGGTTCGTTCCCTTAGGAATGACCATGTCACGAACCATGGTAGAGCCTGTATGCTGAAATTCATTCTCTCCAGGATAGAGGACGAAGAGGCCTTTTTTCTCAGAAATCGCGAATAGTTGGGCGGAGTCACTAAGAGCCAGTCTGGTAATTTTTTGACCCGAAAGATAGGGTTTTTTTTCCCGTTGAGGTTTAAAATCAGGAAGGGTAAAGGAGTAGATTCCATCACTAGTTCCCACGTAGATTGATCCAAGGGCCGTGAGAACAGAGAAGACTTGATTCAATTTGAGATTCTCGGGGAAAAATTCCTGATTGGAAATAGACAAAGAGGAGCGCGTAGGCTGCTTTCCCTGTTTTGTGGGCCCCTGAATCTCAAGACATCCAAATGAGAAAAAAATAAAGAAAATCTGAACCGGGATTAATTTTTTAAGCATGACTTTTTATTTTGAAGAAAGGTTTCGAGCAAAGTTTAACATTAAGAGGTTTTGATTTCATGAGATATGGAATTGTCAGTGATTGTCATGGAAATATCCAGGGTCTGAGTAGAGCCTGGGAGATTCTTCAAAACAGTGGTGCCCAGCGTCTGGTCTGCCTGGGAGATATTGTTGGATATGGCGCCTCTTCTGCCCAATGTATAGACTTTCTTGAGCAACATTGCTCAAGAACCATTGCGGGTAACCACGATCATGCTCTCTTAAAGAAGCATTCTACTAAACGTTACCAGTCCTATGCGGTCAGATCTTTGGAACTTGCCAGAACTCAATTGAAAAAAAGGCATGTTCAATTTTTGGAAAAACTTCCTATGATTTCTCGCTGGGAGGAGGACAACCTCTTGATTCAGCTGACCCATGCTCACCCAAAAGATTACCTTGGTTGGTGCTATTACCCGGAGGATCCTAGTTATTCCATTCTGCCGGAGGATTCCGAAATGACCGCTGTCTGTCTCTACGGCCATACCCATCAGCCAAAATTTTGTATTACTTCAGGGAATTGTGAGGCCGTGACTCCAAAATATTTCCATCCCTATTCCTTGCAGGATTATCGTACTCATACCCTGGTCATCAATGTCGGCTCCAGCGGACAGCCAAGGGACGGAGATACGCGTGTGTGTGGATTATTGCTTGATACCGAGGATAAATCCTTTACCTTTCTAAGGGGAGAGTATGCAATCTCCAATGCTCAGCAGGAAATGCTCAAAAATGGCTTAAGCGGGTTTGTAGTAGACCGGTTGAATTTTGGACGGTAGTGTCTACCAACCGGGACCTTTGCAGATTTTTGAAAATATGGAGCGGGTGAACAGAATCGAACTGTCGTAGCCAGCTTGGAAGGCTGGTGCTTTACCACTAAGCTACACCCGCATATCGGCCATGCAGGATTCGAACCTGCGACCCCTAGTTCCCAAAACTAGTACGCTAACCAGACTGCGCTAATGGCCGCGAAAATCGGATCGAAATCTAACAGACTCCCACCCCAATGTCAATCAGGTGTCGGGATAGGCGAGTTCTGGAAAGCTGCCTACCCAGGACTTCCGATAAACAGCCTCCAGGGGCGTTTCCCTCGTCTCAGGTAGCGATGCTACCTACTCCTCACGAAACACCCCTGGAGGCCATTTCTCGAAACACCTGGCTTGACACCATCTTCCCAGAACTCGCCTATCCCGACCCGGTACGGCGGGAAAATGTAGAAAAAGCTGCCTACCCAGGGCTTACGAATACGACTATCCCGCCCCGGTACGTCGGAATTAAGTGAAAAGAACTCCCTGCTTCGCAGGCTGTTTCTTGGATTAGGGAAGTTGGTGCTAATCTTATTTATCCTTAAACACCGTGCATCGAGGGCTGGTATGTGGTGCGGGTCCAGGTTCTCAGCAGTGGTGCATGGAGGTGATTCGTGAGGAGGAGGTGGCATCGTCACCTTCGACGAAGGAAGCACTTCCAGGTGCCGCTGATGGGAGCCTGGAGCCGTGCCTAAATACCAGTTCTCGGTGCACCCCTCAGAAGGGTTCGAAGTTGATTGAATTCAGGCCTCTGAGAATGTGTCTTTCTGGTATGGGCAGGCAGGGGCCTGCAAGGACCTGGGTCAGGAGGAACTGTTCAGGACTGGTAACGAAAAATCTGATTTTATCGTATGGTTGACCAAGAATTACGTTTAGATAGTGGCAGGCTTCCTCGGGGGATGAAAATCCACGAGTAGCCAGTCTCCCAGAGCGGTGCTCTGGTCCTCTCTGATTTAATTGCACGCAACACGCGAGGCTGGCATCTCCGTGGAGATAGCAGACCCAGTTGCCATATCGACCATCATTCAAGAAGCTCATAATGTACCCTAAACTCTTCCTACCACAATTTATCTGCTACAGTAAAGTATTCGTCCCGGAAAATCATTACTTTAGGCAGAAAGAATAGGTTAAATTTTATGATGGAAGAGTCCCCATGGGAGGCTTTCAGGAGCCATTCAGAGTCTTTAGGAGTTCCTCTGTCTCCTCAGCAGATTCTTCGAGTAAAGCACTTTCACACCATGCTTCTAAGTGCAAATGAGCAACTGAATTTAACGCGGATAACATCACTTGATGAGGCGATCTTAAAACACTATTTGGATACGGTCTTACTTGTGAGTGTTCTCTCTTCGAGAACTCCTCTTAGCTCCCTTCATACCATTTTGGATCTTGGCAGCGGTGGTGGAGTGCCAGGCATCGTATTAGCCTTGATTTTGCCGAGTCTTGAAGAGTTAGTCCTGGTCGAGGCGCGAGCAAAGAAATTGGCCTTCTTAAGGCGTGCTTGTATAGAGCTGGAAATACCGCTGACTGCCATTCATGACCGATGGAATCGAAAGCGGGCACTGAAATGGGCCGGTGAGCATGGAAAGGTTGACCTGGTTACCGCAAGAGCGGTGTCTGAGCCCATAAGTCTTATCCGAATCCTGGCCGTGGTGAGTAGAAACTGGCTAGTTTTACCCAGGGGGCCCTCAGAATCAGAAGATCTTTTTCATGAATCAGGCACAGAGGCATCCCGGTCGGGGTTTGAGGATGGGCGGCGGGAGTATTTTAGAATGCACTTCGGCTCCATGGAGATGCAGAGACAAATTTGGGCTTGGAAATACAAAGAAAAACAAAAAAGGTCAAAAAAAGCCTAATGTGGCCTATCGAGATATCCGATAGGTAATCTAGCGGGTACTTGAAACTCGAAAGGCACGGAGGCTTTTCCAAGTTCCTAGCAAGTCAGTTAGAGGAGGAAGCCATGGAGGGCGTTTGGAATAAATCATTTAAAGAGTGCAGTTGCGGTGAAAAATTTGAAACTGAGACTGCTTTTTTGAAACGGACTCAATCTATCGGGATCATGTCAGCGGCAGGGTATATGCCCCATGATTTTGAGCTTAGAAACTGTAATAGCTGCAGGACTACCCTCACTCGCCAGGTAGCCAGATTGGTCGCATCCACTGGTTCTACGGCAATCTCTCAACTGAGACGGTAGGCACCCAGCATTCCTTATCTGAACTTCGACTTAAGAAGGAAGAGGGAAGGCATATTGCCTCCCCTCTTTCTTTGAGTCTTCGAATTGTTCTATAGGTCTAAGGGTAAAATTCCTGGCTTCATGAAAGATGCCCGGAATTAAACCTCCTCAGTGACTTCGGCTTCAGCAGCCTTCGCGGAATCTAGCTCCTGCGTTGGCTCTGGTTCCGTTGCCTTCGCCTTCTCAGAAACCTTGGCTTTGGTTGCCTTTACAGGTTCTGGTTCGGGGGAAGATTCCGGTTCCGTAGATTCAGCTTTTACTGAACTGGCGGCTGCCTCTACGGGTTCTGGTTCGGGGGAAGACTCCGGTTCCGTAGATTCAGCTTTTGCTGAACTGGCGGTTGTCTTTGGGGTAGCTTTCTTGGCGGAAGAAGCCTTTTGCGTCGACTTATCAGGCTTGGCGGCCTTTTTAGTGGAAGTTTTAGGCTCTTCGGTTTCCTTGTCAACTACCGTACTTCGGACTCTTTCTTCCTGCTCAATTTCGGCCTTTAAGTTAGCGAGAGCATTCATATCCTTGGCGGATTCCTGCTCGGAACGCATGTCATTGGACTTGTTCAGTTCCTCGCATGCTGAGCGCTCTAAATCTCTTTGGGCCTGTTTGATAGAAAGATGGATTTTCTTATCCCTGGCATGAAACTCCAGGATCTTCGCAGAAAGCTCTTCTCCTACAGAAATTCCCTTTCCCATGTGTTTAGCTGGAACATAGCCATCAACCTTTTCAGCCAGACTGAGGACACAACCCCCGTCTTCTGTGAGCTCTTTGACCTTTCCAGTTACTATGGACTTGGCGGGGTTCTGTGAGAAATACTGCTCAATGGGATCATCCGAAAGCTGCTTCAATCCGAGAGAAATCTTGCGAGAGTCTTCATCAACCGTGAGGACCTTTACCGTGACTTCATCTCCTTCGCTCAATCGATCAGAGGGATGATCAATCTTTTCAGTCCAGGAAAAATCGGAAACATGAAGAAGGCCGTCCACTCCCTGGTCAATCTCGATGAATGCACCGAAATTGGTAAGACTGGTGACCTTTCCCGTGATGATGCTGCCAGAAGGAAATTTTCTGGTTACCATGAACCACGGTTCTTCAGAAAGTTGCTTGATTCCAAGTGAAATCTTACGAACTTCCGGTTCAATTTCTAAAACCTTACATTTTGTTTTTTGCCCTTCCTGTAGGAAGTCAGCAGCATTTTCAAAATGCTCGGTCCATGAAAAATCCGAAATATGAACCATTCCCTCCACATTTTCAGAGATTTCAATGAAAGCTCCAAAATTGGTGAGACCGGTGACAGTACCTTCAATAATTTCTCCTACCGGAAATCGATCAGCGACATCTTTCCAGGGATCTTCAGATACTTCTTTCACGCTAAGGGAAATCTTTTTACTTTCCCGGTCCATTCCGACGATTTTAACTTGAATTTCGTCCTCTAGACTTACGAGTTGCTTGGGGTGGGTAACCTTATTGGACCAGCTTAAGTCCGAAATATGTACCAGCCCCTGAATTCCATCTCGAATTTCAACGAAGACTCCGAAGTCCGTGATATTTCTCACCTTTCCGGAAATGATTTCTCCTACGTTGAAATCATCAAAAACCTGCTCCCAGGGATCAGGTTCGCATTGTTTGATACCCAGAGAGATCTTTCGAGACTCTTTTTCATAGTTCAGAATTTTAACGGTAACGTCATCGCTTATTTTAAGAACTTCCTCAGGATGTTTAATCCGTTGGGTCCAGGAGATGTCAGAAACATGGACCAGACCTTCAACACCCTCAGCCAGTTCTACAAAGACACCGAAATGGGTGACATTTTTCACTGCACCTTCATGTACAGAGCCAGGCTTAAATCTCTCTTCGATATGAATCCAGGGGTCATCACTGAGCTGCTTCATTCCAAGGGATATTTTTTCCTTGTCCCGATCGATGCTCAAGATTTTTACCTGGGTTTTCTCGCCCAGTTTAATCATTGAGGAAACCGATCGAACATGTGCCCAGGACATATCAGCCTTATGAAGAAGGCCGTCAATCTGACCATCAAGGATGGAGACAAAGGCGCCGTAGTCCGTAATATTCTTAACAACACCTTCACAGATATCGCCCTCTTTTAGGGTCTCAAAAATGTGTTCGATGTTCTTCCGACGCTCTTCTTGGAGTATTTCCCTTCGAGAAAGCACCATATTTCGTCGGCGACGGTTAAATTCGATGATATTAAACTCATACTCCTGACCGATGTACTTCTCCAGGTCATACTCCTGGTGAAGGCTCATCAGGGAGCCGGGGATAAAGGCTTTAAGACCGCCGCAATCTCCGTTTAGCCCGCCTTTGACCTTGTTTTTGATCACGGCGGTTACCCTTTCACCCTTTTCATAAGCTTCAGCAGCGGTCTCCCATGCACGGGCGGCCTCTGCCTTTCCCTTAGAAAGGATCAGGGTACTGTCATCGAGATTCTGTACCACCATTACGTCAACTTCCTGACCTAATGCAGGGGGTAATTTGTCCCGAGAGAATTCTCCTAAGGCTACAATACCTTCATTCTTTGCCTGGATATCAAGGTAAACATCTTTGCCGTCGATGCGGACGATGGTTCCCCTGTAAATTTTCCCGAGTTCAGCGGTGACGAGATTCTGTGACCACAGTTCCTCAAAATCCGCCATGGATTCTTCTTTTATATTTTCTTCATTTACCTGAATTTCTTCAGTCACTTGAGATCAACTCCTGTCTATAGATTTTTTTTGGAGATTTCCATTAATTTCATGTACGAGTTTCTGGATTTCATCAAGAACCAATTCGATTGACATCCCTGTGGTATCAACTTCCACAGCGTCTTCCGGTTTCTTGAGTGGAGCAATCTTTCGTGACGAATCTTCATGGTCCCGCTGGGTGATCTGAGTTTTCAGTTCCTCCAGATTAACTTCCTCCCCCTGGTTTAACAGGTCTTGAGAGCGGCGCTGAGCGCGTTCCTCAAGTGAGGCGGTCAAGTAGACTTTCAATTCGGCATTTGGAAAGACAACTGTTCCAATATCCCGTCCATCAATGACATAATCTCCTATTCCAGCAAGTTCTCGTAGTTTTTGAACTACTGCTTCCCTGACTTCACCGAACTTGGAAATCTTGGAGACAAGACCGGAAACGAGGCTGCTCCGAATTTCTTCGGTTACCTCCAATCCATTTACCCAAAGTCTTGGGCTAGCCGATTGGAAGTCAGCTTTGATCTTCGTCTTCTCCAGGAATCCTTGAAAATCGTGTTGATTTTCAAATTCCAGTCCGCTTTTCCACGCCTGGTATGCGTAACACCTATAAATCGCACCTGAATCCAGGTATTGAAACCCGATTCTTTGGGCAAGGGTTCTCGAAACAGTACTTTTCCCTGCGCCAGCAGGTCCGTCAATGGTGACAATCATCCTGTTTTGAGACTTTCCTTAGTCCAGTACAATCCATAAGGCTCACAGTTCTTCAAACATGAGGCCAGCCGGAATGAGCCCCCCATTGTATGCATTCCCTATGTGATGTCAAGAGATCGGTAAGAATTCCTCCGAAAAATAAAGAATAAAAAATCCTTTTTAAGGAAAACCTTACAAAAGTTATAATAAAGATTAATCTTTTGGATGACTTTTAGCGTAAAGGGTAGGTTTCATGTCACGCGGACTTTCAATATTAATTCTGTTTTCGCTGGTTCTGGCCGGGTGTGGCACAAGTGGAGAGGATGATTCCTTTCCTGCAGTTCCTCCCTTCGTTTCCAATCAAAGTCTCGAGGGGCTCTACAATCAGATCAGTGTTTGTTATACCAGTCGTTCTCTACTGGACGTTCCGAAAGTGGATGCCAGAGACGCGGAATATAACCTTGGAGTAATTCTCCCTCCTCCGCCGCCTTTGTGCGACACAGCGGATCCTCTCGATCTGGTTTTAAAATCCTATTCTTTTTCCTCTAAGAATATAGGTCTTGGAAATCTGGATGTGGCCCGAATTTCAAGCCCAGGCAATACTTTGGCGTCGGTGGAATACATGACTGACTCCGTTGGAGGACTGGCGTTATTCTCCGTACCTGCCCCCAGCGTTACGACCCCCATTTTGGGGATTCAGCTCAGAGCAATCCCATCAGAAGGTGGAAATTTAACTAACGAATCCTTTGAGGGAATCTGGGGATTAGTGGCCCTTGAGCTTACCGGGCGCAGTGTAGTAGCTGAGGTTAATCTTTCAACTTCTGTTTTAGGTATTCCTTCTCTTACCGGGGTTGGATTTCAGTCGTCGGTTTCTGGGCCGCTGCCTTTGCTTCTTCAGCAGGTTGTCAACAATTCAACCGTAGGAAATGTGGTCACTCCATTTTCGCCCGCTTATGGACTCAACCTGGGGAAGGACAAGCTCCTTTTCCTGGGTTGGGAGTGGTTTTTGAATCCCGGGGTAAATGTCGCTATGACCGAGGGTGGGCAGGTGGGACTTGGTTCTGATCGGCTTGCTCTTATGGTCCGGCCCGGGCGGATGAATCCCATTCGTTCACTCGTGGGTAAATATGAACTTTACCAATGGTCCGCGTTTAGTACGAACATCGTTACCACGGTGACTTCCGGACTGCGTTTGACCGATATACCCACCTCTGAAATCATGGTCCGTGGGAGCATTGAATTTCGCGGAGGCACAGCGGTCTTCGATAACGTCCTTGGAATTACCAATCAGAGTGTTCCTTACCAGATAGAATTAGGAACCAACTATATGCATAGTTTCTGGGTTCTTGATAATCGCCCGGAGCAAGATCTCTTCTTCAGGTTTTTCGTGTCCGATGACTTCAGGTATTTTGTTGGTGCTGATGTGGCCAATGACGTAGACCGAAGAACAGCAATGATTCTCGGAATCAAAACTTCAGATCCCGCACCCTGAATGAAAAGGGGAGTAGAGGAATCAATGAAGTCAATGGGAGCATTGGAATGAAGCTTTGCCCCGTTGCAGTCTCATCTTGATTTGACCTCCTGGCCAGGGCAGTCCTAATTGCTCCGGACTTTCCCATATTCCATTGATTCAATTGTTCCCATTGCTTCATTTGATTCAATGGGGGCGGCACCAGTCAGGGGCCGCCCCCTAGCCTATTATCGTTTCAGTCCAACGGCAGTTCCGAGCATTGTGTCTGAGGTGGTAATACCTTTGGAGTTTGCTTCGTAGGCCCTCTGGGCAATGATTAGATTCACCATCTCATCCACGATGGCAACGTTAGAAGTTTCAAGGCTTCCCTGGGCGATGGTTCCAAATTCATTCTGACCTGGAATTCCTACAATGGGCGGGCCGGAGGCTACGGTTTCGGTGTAGATATTCCTACCCTGGTTGTTCAATCCAGCCGGGTTAATAAAGCGCACCGTTGAAATCTGCCCCACCTGGTTAGCCTGTTGATTGTTTCCCTGAACCACTGAAACTACACCATTGGTCCCTACAGTAACGTTTTTAGCGTCCGCGGGAACGGTAATGGGAGGGTCAAGGATCAGGCCGGTGGCATTAACCATTTGTCCATTGGCGTCAGGTCTAAAGGCACCATCACGGGTATATCCAATGCTTCCGTCAGGGAGTTGAACCTGGAAAAAACCATCTCCTTCAATCGCCATATCGAAGGGGTTATCGGTGATTTCAAACGCACCCTGGGTGAAGACCTTTGAAATTCCCATGATTCGGACACCGTTACCCATCTGAATTCCCGTTGGAGTAGTGATTCCATCAACTAGCTCCGTACCAGGTTCTCGAATGGTCTGATAAAACACATCCTCAAAATTGGGGATTCTCTTTTTATATCCATTGGTATTTACGTTGGAGAGGTTCTGTGTGGTCGTCGAGATGTGTTTATCCTGAGCCTGCATCCCGGTGGCAGATATATAAAGTGAGCGCATCATAGCTTTGTTCCTCCAGTGTCTTAACGTAAGGTTCCGAGTTGTCGTACCGCCTGGCCACTCACTTCATCGATACTGGTAACGATTTTAGAGTTAGCCTCATAAGCCCTTTGGATTCGAATCATGTGAACCATTTCGCGGACTAAATTTACATTGGATTCCTCTAAGTAGCCCTGGCGCATGAAGGAGTCCGTGTCATACAGAGCCACTTCTTCAACCGGTTCATCCTCAAGGATCCGAAAAACATTATTTCCATCTTTTTGAATTGAGTTGGTGTCTTTAAAAACGACTTTCGCCAGGGAAAGATTTGAATTGGTGATTTCTCCTTTGAGGTCTACCTCAAAGTTATGGATGTCACTGATTTTGTCGCCGAGTTTAATGGGATAGAGGCGGTCGTTTGCTCGCAGGGTTCCGTCTTTATTTTTTTCCATCATAGGCCAATGTTTTTCCATTTCTCCCTGGAAGCCCATGACCTGGTAACCCTGCTGTGTTTTTAGATTTCCCTCAGAGTCCAATCGAAAATTGCCGTCGCGGGTAAAGCGGATCCCTCTTGGAGTATCCAGCATGAAGTAGGCTTTGCCTTCGATGGCAAAGTCGGTGCGGTTCATGGTTTCAACCTTGGGGCCACCCTCATGGTCGGTAGTGATGCGATCCATGATTACTCCGGTTCCCATTCCTCCAAGGACAGGCGGGAGGTAGTGCTTTTGACCGGGAGCTAATTTTTTGTCATGCAGCCTGAGTTCTAGCAGGTGTGGAAACTCTTCGACCGTGAGACGGTCTCTCTTATAACCTTTGGTTTTTACGTTAGCAAGGTTATTTGTGGTGACGTTGAGTTCCGCCTCCTGCATCAGCATGCCCATTGCTGATGTATAAAGTCCTTTGATCATGCGCAGCTCCTAGAGAACATTCCACGGTAGTTGGTTGGCAATACACACCGGAAACATGCGGGTTGGATCGTCGATGTTTCCAGGTGAGAAGTCCATGCGTGAATTCTCCGATGAATCCGCGTCCGTGCAAAAGGTAGAAACTGTAGTGAGCGTGAAGACACTTAATGTGAAAGGGGTTTTTCACGCCACCGATGTGAGCACGTCCTTCTCGAATTAACGATTGAAAATAGTCCTGTTCCAGAGTTTCCTCCAGATAATCCGGAACCTGACTGATGAACTCTGACCAACGTCGTTTCAAGGGACCCTGGATCAGTTCCTCAAGGATGGAAATCCAGCCTTTGCTTTCCAGTTCTCGTATATCCCGAACGAGTTTGGGGCAGAGGATCCAGTAGGCGGAGCGGGAGTAAAACTCATCCCCTGCCTTACTGTGTACTAATGTTACAGGAGCCTCAAAGGGACACTCAGTCCCTACCGATTGAACCGGAAACTTAAGAGTAGCCTTAAAGCCCTTGTATTGAAGTTGGTATGAATTCATCTATACATCTTCATCGACATAATTCGGGAGAACCCTAAGAATTAATGATCAAAACAAACAAGAATAAACAAAAACGCACAAGGAAGCGAAGGAAAAGCCTTGATCCCTGTTCCTAAAGGGTTTTTCTGGTCTAAAGATGCACTTCGTGCTACTATTCTCCCCTTTTGTAAGGTTGAAAAAAAATTTGTGTTCCAGAGAGGTACCCTATGTCCATCTCCATTGAAGAAAAGCAGGGAGTCATCAAGGAGTTTGCAGTTCATGAGGCAGACACCGGTTCCCCCGAGGTCCAGGTGGCGATCCTGACCCATCGCATCCGTACACTTACGGAGCATTTTAAAACCCATAAGCAAGATCATCAGTCCCGAAGAGGCCTTTTAATTCTTGTGGGTAAGCGAAAGAGTCTCATTAGTTACCTGAAGCGTAAAGATTTCAAGCGTTATCAGGAAATACTAAAGCGACTAGAACTTAGAAAATAAGAAAGAAAACGAATTAAATAGAAGGTGACGAGTGTTTAACGAAATAAGTGTTTATAGTGAAGAACTAGATTTAAAGATTAGTACTGGAAAAATTGCCAGACAGGCCGGAGGTTCCGTTGTAGTCGAGCATGGCTCCACGGTAGTATTTGGAACTGTTTGTACATCTGCAGCCAGAGAGGGCCTGGATTTTTTCCCAATGACAGTGGATTACCGGGAAAAAATGTATTCAGCTGGTAAGGTCCCGGGTGGATTTTTCAAACGAGAAGGGAGACCCTCCACCAAGGAGATCCTCACCTGTCGTTTGATTGATCGACCTATTCGCCCCTTGTTCCCGAATAAGTTCAAGGATGAAACCCAGATCTGCGCACAGGTCCTGGCCTATGATCAGGAAAATCCGCCAGAAGTTTTAGGAATCAACGCGGCATCGGCAGCACTGTGTATTTCAGCTGCTCCTTTTCAGGGGCCATTAGGCGCTGTCAGGGTTGGATACGTCAATGATGAATTGGTTCTGAATCCGACGGTTTCCCAGATGAAGGAATCCAGTCTTGATCTAATCGTTGCTGGTACCGCTAAAGGGATCACCATGGTGGAATCCCAGGCTGATATCTTAGATGAAGACCTTTACCTCAAGGCCCTGGAGTTTGCCCATCTAAACGTTGGCAAGATATGTGCTCTATTCACCGAACTTCAAGAAAAGGCCGGTAAGGAAAAGGAAATTTTTGAGGCTGCAGAGCCCGATGAAGGTCTGGTTCAGGAGCTAAAGTCTGCCTACTCCGCAAATTTTCGTGAGTCGCTTGATATTGAAAGCAAGATCCTTCGAGGAAAAAAGGCTGATGAGCTTAAGGAAGAAATTCATGCCAAGTTTACGGAAAGGTATGAAGAAACTCCGGAACTTCGAAAAGTTGTCAAGGAAATCCTGCACGACACTGAGGCGGACGTGATTCGAAAGATGATTGTGTCTGAGAAGAAGCGTATTGATGGGCGTGAAAGTAGCGAGATTCGCGACATCCAATGTGAAGTTGGTGTTTTTGAAAGACTTCACGGGTCCGCTTTATTTACACGAGGCGAGACCCAGGCGTTTGGAGTACTCACCCTTGGCGGGGGAGACGACGAACAGTTCATTGATGGACTCGACGAAACCTATAAGACCCCCTTTCTTTTGCATTATAATTTCCCGCCATTCTCAGTAGGGGAGACGGGTAGATTCGGATTTACGTCTCGAAGAGAAATTGGGCATGGAGAATTGGCTAGTAAGGCTCTGCGGGCAATCCTCCCGGATGCTAAGGATTTTCCCTATACCATTCGTCTAGTGTCAGAAATCATGGAATCCAATGGGTCGTCTTCCATGGCGACTGTATGCGCTTCTATTCTGGCTATGTTGGAAGGTGGGGTTCCCATAAAGCACTCCGTGGCAGGAATTGCCATGGGACTATTTATGGAAGGTGACGATTATACGGTTCTAACGGATATCCAGGGAGCTGAAGATCATTACGGCGATATGGATTTCAAGGTTGCTGGAACCACAGAAGGTATTACCGCGCTGCAGATGGATATCAAGATCGATGGCGTCAATATCGAGATCATGCGCAAGGCTTTAACCCAGGCCAAGGACGCGCGTTTACACATACTTTCCAAGATGGACGAAGCCATTGCTAAGCCCAGGGAAGCAATTAGTGATTTCGCACCAAGAATTTTGATCACCGAAATCCCCAAGGAGAAGATAGGGGATGTTATCGGGCCGGGCGGGAAGATCATTCGCAAGACCTGTGAAGATTTCGGCGTCAAGGTTGAAGTCAGCGAAGATGAAGAAGCCCGAATTGGTATCGTGAAGGTTCTATCAGTTGATGGTCCCTCTGGTGAAGAGGCTATGGCGTACATACGAACTCTCGTGGCGGAACCAGAGATTGGCAAGCTTTATAACTCAAAAGTGGTTAGAATTACCGATTTTGGGGCGTTCTGCCAATTCATGCCTGGAAGGGACGGACTTTTACATATCTCCAAGATCTCAAAGAAGGGTCGTCTGAACTCGGTGACGGATATTCTGAATGAGGGAGATTTTATCACCCTTAAGCTCACTGAGAAGGACCGGCTTGGGCGTTATAGTCTTAGTGCGGTAGATGTGGAAGAGAACGACTTTTAGTCGAAATTCTAATCAAGAGTTGGGACAGGCCTTACCTTCATCGCCTCAGCGAATCAGACCTTATATTGAGGCGGCGCTGTTAGTAGCTGTTGGGCTTGTCCTTTCTACATTTACAATCTACCGGGCGCCTCTTGGAGGCTCGGTTACCCTTGGATCTACCCTACCCCTCTGCCTGGTCTCCCTGAGGTCGGGTGTACGCATAGGAATGCTGGCAGGGATTAACTTTGGAATCCTTTCTTTTCTTACCAGCGGGCTTCTAATAGGAGTCGGCCCTTTCTTCTTTGACTATATCGCAGCCTATGTTCTTTTAGGTGCCTTTGGCTGGCTGGGAAGATATCCGTTTCTTTCTATTATCCTGGCTCAGTTGGGAAGATTGGTCTGTCATGTCATATCAGGAGTTCTCTTTTTCTCACAGGGCAGGGGATGGGAAGAGGCACTCCTATATTCCCTTCAATACAATCTCTCGTTCTTAATACCAGACGTCTTGATTGGAATGGTGCTGTTCTACCAGCTAATCAAAAGAAGTCCGAAGATATTGAAGGGGAACGAGGCAACAGTTAGAGGATAGGAGTCAGACTGAACTCAGCGTTCTGGGGAAGAGTTATCAGGCTCTTAGCCCAGAAGCCCTTGTGGACTTCTTTTGGCCGCCTTGTACTGCTGCGTAGTGAGCTTGAGTCCTATGGTCTTACCCTTTTTGATCATTTTGGTACACACACGAACCTTCTTGGTGTTGTTGCCTACCTGAATAGTGACCGTTTGTAAATTAGGGTTAACCTTATGATTGGTCCGAATATGGGAGTGCGAAACTTTTTTGAGTACCCTGGGCCTCTTTCCACTTAAAAAACATCGTTTGGCCACGAATACCTCCTGGTACAGACTACGCTCCCCGTGCTGGGGAAAGGGGGGAAGTTTACTGTGCTAATTAGGAAAATTCAAGGATTGTACCAAGTTTTTCTTGATTTTTTATTTCAGGTCCAGCAGAATCACCGATAACAAAGAACAACATGGGAGTACAAACCAGGACCGCCTGGATCCTTTTTGGGTCCATATTATTCGTTCAATCGCTTTTCGTGTCGGCAGTTTATGGAGCTCCCGGGGCGCTTCTTCGCAACTATGAAGTTCTGGATTCCTACGAAGGAATGACGCTCCTGCTCCATTTTGATAAGCCAGTTCAATTCAGGTCTAGCTATGATCAGGCTAAACATCGCTACCGCCTTGAAGTACCCAGGGCTAAATCCCTTAAGCTTCTCGGGAGGCAGGATCTAGATCACCTCCTTGCGATCTCCTTCTATCTCAAGAACCTCAAAAGGGGCTTACAGTTAATTCTTTATCATCGCGGGTACTTTAAAGTTAAGTTTGAGTCCATGCTGGGCGGTCGAACCATTCAGATGTTTCTACCCAATCCGTACCCTACCCGAAGGGCTTTAGATCCCGAGGGTAAAAAATACGTTGTTTGTATCGATCCAGGTCATGGAGGTAATGACCCCGGGGCTCAAGGGATTCAGGTTGAGAAAGAGTTGAATATGCTGGTAGCCAAAACGCTCCGGGATATGATTAATCGTCATCCAGGAATGGTTGCGTTCCTCACTCGTAATCGGGATTACAAAATCAAACTGCAGGATCGACCCAAAATTAGTGATAGAGCAGGGGCGGATATTTTCTTATCTCTGCACATGAATGCCTCTACTCCGCCAACCAGGGGGTTTGAACTTTATTACCTTTCCGAGGAAGGGGCCGAGGAGAACATAGATACTCATGTGGAGGGTTTTAAAAATCAAGAAGAGCCTCCATCTGAGCAAGATCCGCTATCTTTGATTAAGTCAGATCTTGTCCACAAAATCATTTTAGATATCCAGCAGGGAGAGAACGTAAATTCCTCATCTTTATTAGCCCATTCTTTAGCCTTGGAAATGAAAAAGTTCCCAGGCAGCAAGTCCCGTGGTGTGCATCGTCAGGCGTTTGTAGTCCTAAAGACATTGAATACTCCCTCAGTTCTTTTGGAAATGGGTTTCATTACAAACCGTCGGGATGTGAATATGTACCTTGCCTCTCAGTCGAGGCAAAGTATGGCGAAAAGGCTAGTGGAAGGGATTCGAAGTTTTTTAATCAACCAGCATGTAGTTCCAAAACCTCTTCGTGAGATGGCACTCAAAGGCTCCGCGACTTACCCGAAACCAGCGGATATCTTAAAAAGGGAAGTCAATAAACCTGCACCCAGGCAGGTTCACACCCCGAGGGTTGGGGTCGCTTTTTACGAGGTAAAACCTGGTGATACTTTTATCAAAATTGCCCAGATTTACAAAATACCCTACCAGGCGCTAATTAGTGCCAATCCGGGAATGGTGCCCTCTAGGATTCCGGTGGGGAAAAAGCTCAGAATCCCCGTTGTTCAAGTTCAAAAAACCGAAAAAGGTATACAAAAATAGACAGGTAGTCTATTTTTTTGTATTCTATGGGTAGTTGTCCCTGGAATTGAGGATGGCGAGAAGGGAGTTCGGATGAATTTGGCCAGATTGATTTGCTTGGGATTAATGTTGGTAGGGATTGGCTTCACAAATCCTGTTGAAAAGACCCAGACGGATCATTCTAAATATCAGAAGGCTTCAAATGAGAAGCTGACCAGAATCCGGACGCTTTTTGAAAGGCTAAAGGCAATTCAAACAAGAGGTCGCACTACCAGGGATGCGCGTGTGGAACCGGTTCAAATACCACAGAATGAAAGAGACGAGTCGGAAGTTGTTGTTGAGCCAAAAGTTGTTGTTGAGCCGCGCCCTTCCCAGGTAAATTCAGAATTCGACCAATTCTTATTTACCGACGATGATAGTCCGGAGGTACCCGGCCAGAGTTCCCAGACTACCCCTGGATCAGCTGCTGCTCCCGTTTTAGAATCTCCTTTTGAAACTCAGATAGGGAAGGGAGCGCCCGAGCTCGAGTATGAGCAGAGTCCTGCGGACGAACAGCCCATAAATGAGCAGTCTAAAACTATGCGATACGTGGTGCAGCCTGGCGATGCCCTGCTTTTGATTGCCAGAAAGCTCTATAGGGATCCCAAGAAGTTCAAAGAAATCATGGCATGGAATGAACTGAAATCCGTGAATCTTGTGCCTAATCAGGTATTAGAGTTAAGAGATGTTCCCCTATCGGTTCAAGAGGAATACCAGCAAGCACTGGCAAAAGAACAAGAGTCCCTTTTCCCTCCCGAATCCTTTCGCTACAAAGTATATAAAGTAGGTTATGGGGATTCCCTTGCCAGACTGGCTTCGAAATTTTTGGGTTCCCAAAATCAATATTTGAAGCTGGCCAGGCTCAATGAAATCGACCCGGACAAAGTCCTATACGTAGGACAAAAAATGATCATTCCCGTAAGGAAGTGAGTCGATCTGTTAGTTTTCTGGTTGGGTCTCTTTTAGATTGAAAACTATTTTATAAATCTCTTTTGTTTTCTCTAGCATGGTTTGCATTTGGAATTGGGGGTTTTGTTCTAGAAAGGGATTTGCTTGTAGGTGTTTTTTGAATTCTCTGTGACGCTTTTCCATTTCTAATAGGCTTCTTCTAAAGCTGCCTTGATTTCCCGGTTCGAAGTATAGGCCGCCCTCTCCCTCCGTGATGATCTCTTTGAGTCCGCCGGTGCGTGAAGCAAGCACGGGTATGTTGCGTACTTGTGCTTCGAGGGCTACGTAGCTTAGTGCCTCTTTATAGGAGGGGACGATGATAAAATCCGCAACCTCCCAATAAGACTCAAGATCTCCTATTTTTTGAATCCACTCAAACCTTGATTTTGCTTCGCCAAGATTGGTTAGACGCTTAAGTTTATTTTCATGTTTCTTAGATCCCCTGCCTACGAAGGTAATCTTTGAGGTGGGCGGCGTGGAGAGGCAGGCTTCTACGACAAAGGTCTGTCCCTTATTGGGATGAATCGTCGCAAAGACAAAGGTATTGGGAATGCCCTCAGAATCTTCTTTAGGCTGCATTGGTTCCTGGTTGAGGCCATTATAGATACAGCTTGTTTTATCGTCATACCAGGGTGAAAGAAAAGTCTCGATCGCCTTTGAGACGGCAATTAGGTGGTGAGGTAGGGCATAGTAAAGGAGGCTGGAAAAACCATGAACAGTTGCAAGTAGCGGCTTTTTTATTAGCGGGCGCAATAGAGAGGTCTGAAAGGAAGCCTGGTTGAGATGGGTATGGATTCCATCAAATCTTCCTTCTTTTATCTTTGCCAGTAGGGAGCTGCAGCGCTTTATGAGGGTGCCTTCTGAAAAAGAATGGGGGATAAGGTCGATCCCGAGGGAGTGTGCTTCTTCCTCCAGGACTCCTCCCGGCTCATAAAGAAGAGTGAACTCAAATTGAGGGCTCAGACCTTTTATGAGGTCAAAGACATGCCGCTCACCACCCCCCCATCTTGAGGAGCTGATACAAAGAAGAATTTTTGGCTTGGAGCTGACCGGGTTCACGGATTTTGATCGACTTTCTCCCAGGAACGACTGAGAGTACCCTGGTTTTCTTCTACAAATCGATATGCTTTAAGGCTTCCTTCAATATATGGCTTTGGGTTCTTGGCGTATTTGCGCAGGTACAAGCAGAGTTCCTGTGCGTTTCTAACCTGCCAGAGATAGCCTTGCTTTATTCCCTCACGCACCAGGTCGGCGTAGTTTCGCATGCCCGGTCCTACCAGGACAGGTCTTCGATAGACCATTGGCTCTAGTGGGTTATGGCCTCCTACCTTGTTGAAGGAGCCTCCGATGATTGTAAAACTACAAACCTGGTAGATCCGTGACAACACACCCATTTTATCAAGAAGGAGATAGTCACAGTTCTCCGTGTTCTCCTTACCCTCTGAAAAATTGGAAAAGGACTCAGAACGTGCTTTGATTCTAGTTTTAAGGGCTGATAAATCCTGGAGGTTTCGAGGGGCTATAAGAAAGAGAAAGTCTTTAGGATTTAATACCGACCGGGCGGAAAAGATAACCTTGAATTCATCCTTATGAAAGGAGCCAAAGCAAATGATCTGTCGATTCATTGTTTTGATCCAACCTTCTTTTTCCTTGAGGGGAGCGGAACTAAGAAGGTCAAATTTTGCGTTGCCCAGAACTTCGACATTGGTACGGGTAAAGTCAGAAAGCCTGGTGACATCAGTCTGAGTCTGGGCAAAAATTCTACGGAATCCTCTAAAAAGATTGCGGGACATGGAGGGAGTTGCGCCGTACCAATAAGACAGTCTCTCGGAAATCCTTACATTTATGGCGTATGAGGGGATTTTTTTCCTTCTCAAATACCAAAACAGCATGGGCCAGAAGTCCGTTTCGGATAAAAAAAACCTCTTTGGGTTTACCCTTCTGAAGAAAAGCCACAATACGGGGAGTAGATCGAGAGGGTAAAAGCAGCAGAAAACTCTCTTAGCGTCCGGGTGTTTTCTAAAAGCATCTTTGAATCGAGTAAGCGCGTTTTCAATTGTTGTGGTGAAAAGAACCTGGCCTTTAATTCTTCCTGTGGATAAACCCATTTCAATGAATTCAATCATTACAAGGGTCTCTCCATAGCTAACAGCGTGAAACCAATCGCATCCCTTGGATGGAAACTTACCCTGGAATTCTTCATGGAACAGGCCGTAGAAGTGGGGAAGCCTTCTCCTTGTATCACCCCTGAATAAGTGGTAGATCAGAATAAGAGGCAGACAAATGAGGGTTAAGAATTGATAGAAGAGCAGTGCCATAGGCTATGGATTATGCTCTATTTATCTATTCTACAGTATTGAAGTGTCGAACATTTCGTATCTGGTAGAAGGGATCTCTGGCATTGCTAAGGTAGCGCATGGTTTTTTTCTCTACATTTTGCTGTAAAAATGCGTCCTGGTTAGAGTATCTCTTCAGGGGAATGGATCGAATGGAGGGAGTGGTAGTGGCCTCCTTATGAGGCTGTACAAGCAATGCCTGTAATACTTCAGCTCTGATGGGCAGCCTTTTGGCTCCAGATTCTCTCTTTAGTTTGGCTTGATTTTTGGTCAGTCGATCGCGAAGTTTGGAAGAGTAAGGAAGTAGAGAAACAGGTAGTGCCCGTTGATTATCTTCCGACTTCTTTAATCCTGGAGGTAGGGGAGTATCGAGGGTACTAAGCTGGACTTTAGGTATGGATTTTAAAATCTTAGATAGTGAATAAGTTTTAAAATTCGTAACTTTCATGGTTTCTTCCTTCCATTGTCTGTCTTTTCTAAATTTCGGCTGAAGAGGAGCTTTTTTAACAAAAAATCAATATTTTTGTTCTTTTTTGTTCGAATTTGTTGGAAGAGTGATTCTCTCGGGGAGCTGGGAAACCTTGATATTAGGTCGAGAAATTTGATGGAACCAGGCTCGATCTTCCCTGCAAGTAAGGAGCCAGCGGTCTTTAACTTTGTAGACTCACAATGTTCAAAAACCCAGTAACCATGGGGGTTTCTCCAGGGGCGCATGACTTTCCTTGCACTTTTTAACCGAGTTGCAAGCTTTATCTTGCGCCATGTCAGCAAGAACCCTTAATTAAGGCTTTTAAAGCAATTGGCACGGTACTTGTTAATGAATTAGCGGATCCCATCGATGAGGATCAAGTAGAAGGCCAGCGGTGTCCTAACGTGGGAGCCGGGCCGGATCATTCTAGGAGGAAATATGTTACAGCGAATGAATTTAGCCAGGCGCAAGGGTTTTACCTTGATTGAGATCCTGGTAGTTATTGTGATCATCGGGATCCTGGCCACCTTAGGTATTGGTAAGTACGCACAGTTCTCCCGTGATGCTCGTAAGTCCGGTTGTGCAAATAATCAGAATACGATTGATAAGGGTGTTGGGATGTGGGAATCGAAATACGTCAATTTTTCCATTAAGGCTACGGATACCAATTTCCTTAGTTGTGTGTTCAAGGGCAATGGAAAGAAGGGTACATTCGGTGGAGGGGCTCGTTTTCCTTCACGCTTTATAAATTCAGCCAAGGCCGATGAAGTTTATGATCTAATTCAGGATGAACTTGCGTTTGTCTGTCCTGAAACTGTGCTGGCATTTGAGGGTGTTGAGCAGATGAGTACAGGTGATAAGAGCGGTTTTGAAGATTATCAGTGGTTTATGTATGCTCGCAATACTGATAGTTCCAGCATGAAGCCTACTGGAGGTCGATTGCGCGGGACTGGATGTAAGTTTTGGGGCTCAATCGGTGACGGGCAGACCCGTAACCAGATTAATGGAAATACTGATGGCACCTACGGTCCTTCAGGAACTGATGAGGATCTTCACTCCGGAAGTCTTTAAGATTGGTTAAGTATTTGGGCGGGACGGCTTGCCGTTTCGCCCTCTTTCCTGTCATAATTAGTATGGTGGTATAATTATATTAAAGGACTTTTTGTAATTTTACTGGAGGGTTCTTTTTGTAATTTCAGGGGAGTTCGCTATGAAGAGCAGAGGCATATCTAAAAAAGTAAATCAAGTATTTAAGAGTGGTTTTACCCTGATCGAGGTCTTGGTAGCCCTTACAGCGTCTACAGTTATACTTGGTGGTTTTCTCATTGCCTTTTCCAATTTAAACCAGATTTCCAATACCGCTGATTTGGATCTGGCTAAAATTCAGCAGGGGAATAACGTGCGGATGGGAATCAGTAAAGCCCTCACGGGCGCTTCTCACGCGATTTTCCGAAGCGTTGATAATAGCAGTTTGGGAGATTCAGTGGATATGTTGTATTACTTCAAGTACAACGATGAGGACGCTCTAGTTGAGCTTGGTTACTTCTATATTGATGAGCAGCGTGAGACCATTGATCCCTTTTATGAGGAAAGAAGAGATGGTGATGGTAATCTTATTGCCCAGACCCATCTGTTTTATAAGCGAGAGGAATTCAGTCCTCCCAATACGGACGAATTTCCTCCAGATCCAAAGGACTTTAATCTCCTTGCCAGCGACAGAACTGTAGCGGTTCAGGATGCCACGGACTTTGTTGTAAACCTGGTCCAGGTAGAGCAGACAGAGACCGATCAGCTTTTAAAGTTTAATCTCGATTACCAGGTGACCACCGAACATTTTTCGGCACTGAGTAATGCTGATGGAACCGCGGATCGTCGAACAAGACTCTTTAAGGGGACCACCTACGCCCTGGGTAAAGTTACCGGCTAGGAATGCATGCTTACCTGACAAGGAGGCGGGCACTCTCCATAATTGAAGTCGTTGTTTCCCTAACCATCCTGGTGGTGGTCATTGGTACCTATGGGTCAGCAACGCAGGGGCGACGTCAAATCCTTCGAACCATGCAGCTGGAGTCGCTTTATCAAAGGCTCGCAATGGTACAATTGGAGCGGGTTCTCCTTTTCATTCATAGTGGAAAAAGAGAAGAGAAAAACTTTATCTCCACCGCGAAATCTGATGTCTCAACCATTGAGTTTCAGTCCTTTACGGAAATTTTTTCCCACGAAGGGAAGTCTTCAGGACTGGATGCGCTTCAAAATTCGGGCGAGGATCCCAGGATTGATTTACTGCAGCTGGAAGTACATGGGACCAACCACGGGAGTGATTATTATGATGACGATGATGACACCCGGTTTCGCTTTCTTTCCTTTCCCTATCCCAATGAACTGAAATTTGGATACGACCATAGCGACAATAACGACAAGATCAGTAATCACACCTTTGGTTCGGAGCGGGGAACCTTTCATCACGTGACCAGTCAACTAAGAGATACGGACTATAGAAGTGTTCTCCCGCTGGTGTCCGAAGAGTTTCTGGTGACCCTCCTGGATGAGGATGGAAATGTGGCTAAAGACAGTGATGGAAAGGTACAGCACTTTGAACTCGGCTACTCCAATAATGCCAAGTTATCGCCTGACGAAGTTCAGCTTGACGCCGGGGTCCAGCTCTTTCTCAATCCTACCGTGATTGGCGCTTGGAACAATGAGCGGATTCGCCGCTATGTGTATTATCGCAAGATAAGAGAGGGTAATCTTGTGTATCGGGATAATGTGAGGGGAAGGGGGGTTCTTGAGGTCTCCGGAAGCAGCCTTCAAATCGCCACAAGTACCGATATCGACCTACTCTTTATCCAGAGTCTCAAAGATTGGAACAGTGACAGCGGTTCCTCCAACGGAGGCAATGTATCAGGAGTCTCGGGTGCCGCATATCCGGAGACTGTAGGGGGTGCCGGGGCTCACGCAATCCTGGTAATGGTTGTGGTAAGAACCATGGAGGAGGGAGATATTGGAGGGCAAACCTCTATTGCTGACGGCGGCAGCAATGGTTTTCTTGCTCGCTCCAGTGTGAAATCCGTAGTCACGGGAATCGCTTCACCATCCTATTCCAAGAACGTATTAAAGTCATTGGACCTGTCCTACCACCGTTATAGCTGGTCCAGAATCCCGGGAATCAAGCAGTTTCGACAATGAAGTTTCGACCCTCTAGAAATAAAGGTGTATTACTCGTTTTGGCCATCGGGATGATGGTTCTTGTTGAGTTCCTTACCATCCATCAGTTAGAGGGAATCAAAATCACCTTTAACCTCAGAAGACAATTTGACTATCAGCAGATTGCGGATTTGGCAGCCCGGTCAGGTCTGGATTATGGCTATTCCATGATCAAGAATACCATGGAGGCGATGAGCCTGGTGGATGTTCGCTTCGCAACCCATATGCATACCGCAAACTCCGCTCGTGTCGCGGAAGTTCCACCCAGCTGGCAGGAGATTCTTAATCCCATCTTTGACCTGACAGCACGTGGAGCATTCCCAACCAACCAGGCCAGCTGGATAGGTACAGACAGTTATGATCAGGGGATTGATAATGTTACCGGGGGGCCGGTCAATCCCATAGACTACGGTGATGCGATTATTGGAAACAGCGGCGATTCCTTAAGAAGCATCAATAGCTTTTCTCTGAAACTGGAAAACGCATTGGCTGGAAATCGAGCTGAGGGATTCGGACTGACATCTGAGCCCACCCAGGGTAGTGAATACTTGAGTGAATGTGCAGAGGAGCAGCTCGATACTGATGGAGTGGCCCCGCTTTCTCCCACAACTTTTACCTTCTTTGATTCGAGCTTCTCGAATACGGAATGCCTCAGACAGTCGCAGGTAAGCATCTACAACACGGTGTGGACTAATATCCCGGCAGCCTCGGGTACAGACGGCATCAATCCGCAGACTGAGAGCAGGCAGTACTCTAATATAAGAGACGGTCATTTTGGAACCAAGAGATGGCACTATTATGATCAGTGGAATTATTCAGCCGTAGGGGGAGAGAACATTGCATCAGACATCGCTTCGAGTAATCCCCGCGGTACCGGGGGAGTGATTCGCTATGATCCTAGTAATCTGGCCCAATTCGCTAACCATCGAGATATTCTCTTTGAGAGACTCTTTCATTACCGACGAGACGATACCAACCTTCAGTTTCCCTACGAGCCTTTGCGAACCAGCGGTGCTTCCACAGAAATAGATACACCTCAGGAGCGTGATGCCACCAATAACGCCTATCATGTTCAAATGCACACATCTTTGAACCTGGATGGTCTGGACACAGCGACACCCAGTGATGAGGATCTCTTTAATCATGAGGACTTCAGCAATATTAAATACAAAGTTTTCTTTAAACTATGGGTAACCCGTGACGAAAAGCGGGATGGTTATGGCGGCAACCTGACCGTAAATCCCGGCAGGGTTACCAAGGCATTTATCACCCATAACCAACCCAATTCCGGGAATGATAACCTTCTCAATTGGGCCGGAACCAATATCACCTCTGATTCCGAATACCAGACGTCGGAGGATGTGGCACATGATCTACATCCTATCTGGTCCATTCCCAGGCAGAACGGGACCGTTTACAACAACTCGTCAGTGAATGTGGTCAATTCCTCTTATTGGAGGCCCAATTACCTCGTTGATTTTCTCGATACCGATGCGCCCAACGGAGTGAGTCGTTCAAGTGCATCCGAAACCGGTCATCGCCTGGGAGTACTCCAATTCCCAGTACCTTACCTGGCCTACCAGCGGGCAGACAAGGATTACTGGGATTCTTCCGTCAGGGGAACCATAAATACCACCAGTAAGGGTGATGACGGAATTACGCTCGGTCATAAAGACTATACCCGTTTCACGCTGTGGTCTCTTGGGACTGTGCGGGAAGTGGGAGAGGATTTCCTACATCTGGATTTCGATGAGGCCGACCAAAAGATTTCTCATTTCGAAATTGTTTCCAGGGCTCTTTATAAACTGGTTTTTTACATGGATACCCGGGCTGTTGAAGTAAACAATGAATCTCAGTATCGTTCGGGAACCGACGAGGATCTAAAGCTACTATCTGGAGCTTGTTCCGGTAATCAGAATCTTAACAACACAGCCGCTTTCAACGCACTTTATATTCCCGCTTGTGATGTACATCCCACAGGAGATGTGGCCCAGCTTTATGAACCGTTGGGAATCTATCTAGAGTCCACTGAAAAGGTGGACTATCTGGATTCTAGAAAATGAAAAAGAAGGGCTTTACTCTTGTAGAAATGCTGGTAGTTATCACCGTGATAGCTATTCTTGCCACGTCTGCCATCTATAATATCAGCGGTTTCCTGGATTACCAGAGTGTAAACCAGTCCCAAAAGGTTTTAACTTCGGCAATTCAGCAGGTCAGGGCTTTTGCCATGCACACTTCCTTTGACACCCGCGATACTAATATATGGAAGGATGGAAAGCCTACTCGCCTGGCCGCTAGTATTTACATCTACAAAGGTTGGGTGGTTCCAGAAGCGGCAGCGGAGCATTTGAGCGGATCTTTTGCTGATGGAAGCGCACGAAATGATAACTATGAGTATGATCTTTCCTATTCAATCCTTATTGTAACCGACCAGGGTTTTGAATCAAAATATAGAAACAAAGCGCCTGAAAATACCCTGGCAGAGTCACTTGTTGGCAGCCTTAGCAACATTTCGGATCCGTCCATACGCAGCAGAGTGGTAAACCTCCCAGAGGGGACGATCGTTCGTTTCGCCGATACAAATGATTCCTTCGCCGATGGAGCGAAGGGGTCTGAATTACCAAATGTGACCTTTTTCTCTTATGATTCCTTTGGTACCGTGACCCAAAAAAAGAATACCGATTTCACCTCCTCCGAGCTTCACGGAAAGGAATGCTACCTTGCGCTATCCTTCAGGGACCTTACCGAAGATGCAATCTATATAGACCTGAGAACCGGTGATCGGGTTAAGAATATTGAGAATATCGGAACGCTGGATTTTAACGAATTCAATCAGCCTTAAAATGTCTGTTTCGAATGCTTAGCTTTCGGGCTGTCAAAAGAGAGTCTTTAGCTAATTCTTCCAGGTCCATTGAATCAAGAATTTTAGCCTTCAGAAGGTAATTGGACTCCTCGAATGGGTGATAATCAATAGCCTTTTCAATCCATACTAAGGCTGTTTGAGGTCGAGCGAGTTTTTGAGCCAGAAAAGCCAGATGCCATTCCAGATCATAATATCCAGGTGCTAGTCGATGCAGGCGCAATCCCATTTCCCAGGCGGTAAGAAACCTGCGCCGCTCGATTTCCAGACGTAACTGGTAATAGCTTGTTTTGACCGGATAAGCTGGTAGGCGTAGTTTCTGAATTTTCGCAAAAGTTGAAGTGACTTCCTCAAGGGTCTCCTCGGTAGTCATCAAGGAGATGAATTTCGCGAAAAGATAGTCCTTTTTGAGGAAAAGAAAACCATAGGCGATCAACAGCACCCCAATCAATCCAGCTAAAATTTTCCTAAACATCGATCAACTCCAAAAAATACTCCCAAGGTCGACTTCAAATCTATTCCTATGATTCACTTTTTTCCTTTAATTTCTGGAATCAATGATTCCATCTTCTCCATTGACCGCTCCAGAAAGAAAGAGAACCAGGAATATCTGTCCTTCTGGATAATTTAGAACCACTGAAAACATTGCGCCCAGGAAAAGAATCCAAACGGCGGCTTTTGAGCACGAAAACCTGAGTTTCCAAAAAAGAGTTAGCGCACAAAACCACCAGATCCATAGGACCCAGCCGCTTTCCACAATACTCTCCAAAACTACATTATGGGCTTTCTGCAGAGATTGGCGCAGAGGATTTGGGAAAAATCCATGAAGTTTCTCCGTTGTATGGGGATGAATTTTCGCGGAGTAAAGCCCTGCACCAGTCCCTGAGGGTGAAGATAGAATCGCATGCCAGGTACTCTTATAAACTTCAAGACGGATGGTAAAGTGCTCAACAAGGCGGGAGCGGTATGCTTCCGCGGGAAATGTGCTGATTCGCATAACCTCCCACCCGGGAATTAAAATCAGAGGTACAAGAATAAAAACCCTCCGGACGGGCTGGAAGTACATAAGTGTGACCAGGAGCCAAAAAAACGCGTTTCGGGAGCCGCTTCCCATCACCAGAAGAAACGCGACTAGCAGTCCGGCAAGAATCGAAGGACTCCGGGAGCCTTTAGCGCTTAGAAAGGCGCATAAGGAGACAACCAGGATTCCCAGTACATTGGGATGGAAAAGAGAACATTGAAGCCTCCCATCCACCATTTCTCGTACGAAGGGAGCGCCGGTGATCTGTAAAATCGCGCAAAGAAAGAAAGAAACAAGCAGCCCAAATACCACCCGACTCCACCATGACATTCCCGGATTTTCGGAGCGGATGAGAAGATAAAAAAGTAACAGGGAGGACTCCCACATCAGAGTTTCCAGGCTGAACATCAGTACCTGGGGATCGGGAGGGAGAAAGCCTGAGCTTAAAATTCTGATGAGAACATAGAAAATGAGCAGGTAGTCCAATCCCCTGGGCTGGAATTCTATGGGCTTAATTTTCCGCCAGGCTCTGAAAATTAAATGAGCGCCAACCAGGATTAAGAAGACACTCTTTCGAAGGGAATGGGCTTCGAGCAAAGAGGGTATCCACAAGAAGGGCAGGGCAGTGAAAAAGAAGACCCAACATTTCAACATCAATCCGCAAGGTTCGGATTTAGAAGGGGATGGAACAGCCGAATCAGGCATTCTGTACGGTTGCTTTGGTGATCGATACGGTATGATTAGAGGGTGGTTTTTTACGATTCTTGCGTGTGATTTGCCAGTTCATATCACCAAAGTGGAAGAGTCTTTCAAAATCCTCATCAGAAATTTTTCGTCCGCCAAGAATTTTTCTTCGCTTGGAAGCGCATGCCTTTGCCAGTCTTATGCCATCCAGCAGACCGCGAAAGAAGGCGAGCGGAGCCCTTCCCTTAAGTATGTGTACCAGGGCCATTTTGAAGACAAAGAATCCGATACCGATCAGGTGAGATTTGATATGGGATTTCGGAAAATTCTTGACCAGGAGCGGAAAATAATTTCGCGTGGTGTAATAGGTTCGCAAGCCAACGGTCCTATCCGTGGTGGCCGAACCGATGTGGTGAACTACCGCCTGAGGTTCATAAACACACTTGTATCCCCGTATCTGAGCTCGGAAGGAATAGTCTACATCCTCAAGATATAGGAAAAAGTCTTCGTCGAACTCACCCACATCGTCTAAGACACTCCTTTTAAAGAGACAGGCAGCTCCAGTTGCACCGAAAACCCAGCGTTTTCGCTGCAGGTCCTCGGAGTCAGCATTGTAATTACCAACATTATAGGTACGACCCACGGAAGTGATGCCATCACCCGCGGATTGAACCAGTGCAGGGTCGTGGTAACACAAGACTTTACTTGCCGCAAAGCCCACTCTTGAATCTTCATTCACTGCTTGTACCAGGGATTCAATCCACTGTGGCTCAGCCTTGGCATCGCTATTGAGCAAGGCTATGAAGTCTCCGTTAGCAATCTTAATACCTGCATTCACGGCAAATCCAAACCCGTGATTCTGAGGAAACTCTACAACTTTAACTTCTGGGAAATGGGATCGAATAATGGAAACCGACTTATCCGAGGAGCCATTATCAATGAGGATTACCTCTACATTTTGATAGGTCTGGGTAAGGACACTACTGACCGCGTTGCGGATAAAGGCTTCCCCATCGTGATTAGGGATGATCACCGAAACAAGCCCAGTCTTTTTAAATCCTATTCCTGCACGGGGCTTTTGTTTCGCCTTGTGAATTACCCAGGTATTTTGAGCGTGAGCCACGAATTCCTCGAGTTCTTCAGCACTCATCTGATCGGTTTTTACAACGGATGTTCGAAAGCCATCTGCCTTGGTCACGTCTTTGGTCAAATGCCCGGTTTTTTCCAAATGCTCCATGAACTTTGACCCGGGAAAGGGAGAAGCTACCGTAAACTGCAGGCTCTCTGGATTAAGATCCAAAGCTAATGCCAGAGTTTTCTCACAGCTTTCTCTGGATTCACCAGGGAGGCCGAACATGAACGAAAGGTGAGTTTTGATACCGTAGTTGTGGGTTAGGCGTATATTTTCAGCGGCCTTGCGAAGATTCAGGCTCTTCTCCATGTTGTCCACGGCATTCTGGTCAGCCGACTCAATCCCGAACTTGAGGGCTTGAACCCTCGCTTTACTCATCACTTTGAGGAGTTTCTCGTCTACAAGGTCAGCACGGGACATGGCAGCCCAGGGAACGTCTAGTCCCCTACGAATCAGTTCTTCACAAAACGCGGCAATTCGCTTCTTGTTTACATTGAAGGTGTCATCATCGAAGTAAATAGATCGGAAGCCCCATTCGGAGGATAGCCATTCAAACTCATCAGCGAGGTCGAGAATATCGCGGGTCCGATAATCATTGTTTCCATACATGATCTGGGGCCATGCGCAGAAAATACATTTGTAGGGGCATCCCCGTGAAGCCCACATCTGACCGGAAGGAGTTGGGATATTGCCCGGCTCATCATGGTAGTTATGCATCGGAAGCTGATCTCTGGCGGGCCAGGGATAGATATTGATATCCGGTTGAAGAGGCCGCCTTTCAAAGCCGGAAAAGGAACCGTCTTCGCGTAAAAAGGTAGCACCCAGAAGGGTACTTGGTACTTTTCCATCATCCAGGATTTGAACAAGCTCAAGGAGGGTATCTTCGTATTCTCCAACAAGGCAGAAGTCAATTTCAGCCTTATTCTTGCGCAAAAAAGACTCTTCCTTCATTTCGTTGGCCAGTCCCATGAAAACAACGCGAATCCCAGGGATAAGCTTTTTTGCCTGACGGGCAACTTCGAGATCATTGGTCATGGAAAACGAGGAGACTTCCATACACAGAAGTTCAGGTTCAATTTTGCGTAATTCAGAATAGAATTGCTCATGGGTCTGTTTGAGAGCCAGACTATCGATCATTTTTGGACGATAACCATGCTGCTGGAGCCAGGAGCAAGAATGAGCCATGAAAAAAGGGAAGGGCATATAATGCACACTTTCCTCTTCAAAGTGAGGCCAGCGCGAGCCTGCGCGGACTGCGTAGAATCCCTTCTTATACCAGGGTGGGTTGCTTAAGAGAATTTTCATAGGGGAATGGGGTGTGCACGAATGCACTCCCCCTAGTATAGCGTAGAATTCATCCTCAAGGCAAGGCTTAGAGCGGGTTTACAATGTTTTAAAAGAAACCGAAAATGATTGGTCAGAGGGTTAAACTTGAAGGGTGGTATCTGTCGATAAGAGAAGGAATGAATGAGATTCAACCCGCTGAAAACGAATCGAATTTCGATCTTTTCGATCGCTTGAAACGATTTTTGGATGAGCTTTTCTATCAGATTAAGCTATTTCCCCGTTTATCCAATGAGGATAGATCCAGGCTTTTTTCTAGATACCGAGCCGCTGATTTGATTGGGATCGTTGCCTATCTCAGGAAGCAGGAGAAAAGTGATGACGCGCTGGTTCGCCGCATGGCCGCAAGACTGTGTGAACGTACTTTGTTAATTCTTCGCAAAGTTGAGTCTGAGCGAGAGGAGCAGATGCGCCTGATGATTCATCGAGACCTCCCCCCGGTTTCCGTTCAGGTACAGGAAGTCCAGGAGAAGGTATTGAGGGAACTGGATACAATGGAGTTAGACCCGCAGATAAGAGAAAAAATACAATTAAGAATCAAGGGTGTACCCGGTCCAGAACCCTTATCTCAAGAAGCAGTGGAACTTGAGCAAATACAACTTCCTGTTCCCGACGATTCTCGTCTGGAATCACTTTTTGAAAGTATATTTTCCGGGTCCAGACTGGATAGAAACGCGCTCTTTGAATTCCTCTCCCTGGATTCAGGGGAAATTGTTAAGTTTTTGGAAGTCAAATCCATCGATGGCACTGAGATCGAGAAGAGCCGAGCGCTGGAATTAACTCGTCTGGTTCCTCGAAAGGATACGATCAATCTCCTGGGAAGGATCCTCAAGCAGTCCCATGGAGAGATTCGTAAGAAGACGGATCGAATTCTTGATTGGTACCGGTCCCAGCAAAAATTCAGCAGGTATCATCAGCTCATTGATTCCATTCGCGATCAAATGCGTAGAAAGAGTCAGCTCTATTCCCGCAAAGAAAAGCAAGTCAGGGAGGATGAGGAGCGCAAGGAACTCTACCTGGAGTATTTCGAGATGATTTCCGATCCTCATGAAGAAGCCCGTGTGGCCCTCTTAAAGGGATTGGGCAGCGAGGGATATGGAAAGAATCGGCGATTCGTCGAGAATGTGTTTGAAAGAGAGCCAAGCGTGAGCATCCGATCCCTAATCCTAAAGGATGTGGCACGCTACCGTGTGGAAGACCTCTATGGGTTGTTTGAGAAGGCTTTCTTATCTGAGGCTGAAAACCTCATTTACCATGCAGTGCTTTATGTAAAAGAGTATTCTCTATGTCCAGTACTCATGCCGCTTCAAAGGCACAAAGCCAAATTTAAAAAGTTCAATGAACAATTCGCTACGCAAGTAATCTCTTTGCTGGCTTGAGGGGGTTTCTTCAGGGCTGGCTACCCAGGTCTTCCGAGAAATGCCGCATAGCCGCGTTTCCCTCGTCGACCGTGACGATGCCACGCTCTCCTCACGAACCACACCTATGCGACACCTCTCGAAACCCCTGACTATACTCCATCCCTGAAGAAACCCCCTCAAGCCAGCATGGCTTATTTTTGAATTCTTGGAGCTTTGTAGAGTAGCCAGGTGGCGGGGAGTCTCGTTGGGAAGCCTGGCATAAGCAGCCTACCCCAACGAGACTCCCCGCCGCCTACCTCGTAGAGATGACAAGTTCGTAATCTTCTTCGAGAAGGAAGATGGAAACCAGGACTTCCCTGGCGATGTAGCACATCTTATTCACTTCAAAGGGGGCGAACCTTACCTGGTAGGATAGGATTGGCGCTTCGTCATGGTCCTGATTTGCGATCAATTCTTTTCGGTAACGTTCTTTCAGGGCCTTCTTTAGATCTACCAGCATTTGGGAGTCAAAAAAATTGCTCGTGGGAATATCGAGCAGAAAATTTTCGCCTACCTTGGCGAATTGAAGAAAGCAAGGGTAGTCCCTTGGTTCCATGATGAAAAAGGACGCTTCCTCAGAAAGGACGTATTGATCAATATTATCAAGTATGGAGCCTATGATGGACATGAGTGGAAGGGGCCAATTTAGTCAGTTCTTCAATGCTCCTAGCATATCCCATTTTCTTCCGGACTTCCATGGATTCAAATGTCTTATCTTGCACTGGGACGATCCTCTTGTAGAGCTCGAAAATATTGGTCCACCAGATCTTTAAAGGAAGGGGGGAAATCTCCCCGATCGAGGATTTCCATCTTAATTTTCCTGGAACCTTCTTCACCGGGAGTAGCGACTACTCCTTTTTGCCGGGACTGTTTCTTTGCGGTCCTCGCTTTTCTTTCCTTTCCTTCCTTTTGCTCTTTGAGGGCGTCTCTCGCCTCTAGTAACTTGTACTCAATTCGTTTTTGTTTTTCCTGTGTAGCCTCTCCGCCGTCGCCGGCTCTAAGCTTTTCTTCTACTTCTTTCATTTCCTTGGCAAGGCCCTGCAGACCTCGGGCTAACTCCATTTTTTCCTGGTATTTCTGGTAGAGACTTTGGGTGGATTCTCTAACCAATTGCTGCTGAAACGCGAGTTGCTCCATAAGTTTTTGCTGCTGCATGGACCCGGAGGCAGAAGTGGACTTGGTTCCTTTACGAATCTGAGATTCCTGGTTCGCCATCTGCTCCAGGGATTCAAAAAACTGGCTCATATCACCCTGCTGATTCTGCTTTTGCAGCTGTTCCTTTAAGTGAAGCAGTATGAGGGTTAACTGGTTGTTGACGCGAAATACACCCATGATAGGATCCACTTGCCTGGGAGCTCTATCAGACTCAAAGGAGGCTACGGCAGTGAGTATCTTGTTTGCGAGCATATTTAGAACCTGAAGAATGGTTTTTTGAAAATTCAGGTTTGACTCGTATTCCTTTCCAATCTGTTCTTTGAGGGCGCGTGAGGAAGAGTCGAGAAAGGATAATTGACGAGCCGCGAAACGCTTTCGCTTTAAGCCAACAAGGCGGTTCACTTGAATGCGGGTATTCTCTAGAAATTTTGCCTGTTCGAGCGTTTCTCGAAGGAAAAGATCAAGTTTTTGGAGATTTACCCGCATGACCTTTTGTTCAGACTCCTGGGATAGGGACTGAATCTGCTGGCTCATTTTCATGAGCTCCCGCTGCACTTTTTGATTCGATTCGAGGCTCTTGGACGAGTCTTGTGATTTCAGGTTTTCGCTGAGCTCCTGATAAGAATCCTCGATCTTTTCTTGCTTCTCTTCGAGCTCTTGTTTCAAACCATCTCTCAGGTTGCCGTCGAGGTTTTGATCTTTACTGAGTTCTTCAAGTTCCTTGCGGATGTCTTCATATTGTTTTTGAAGATTTTCTGCAACGGTGTCTGGAACAGTCGCCCCCTTTTCAAGGGACTCAGAGAGTTTTTCATGTTCCTTTGCCAAATGGGAGAGTTTCTCTAGATTCTTTTTCAGATTTCGCCGCGCCTTTATTTTTTGCAGTGATTTGAGAGACCTCTCTAATTCCTGTGAGAACTTATCTTTATCAAAGGACTGCAGCATCTGGGACAAGTGTTGAGAGGATAGCTGGGAGGCCTGGCGTGCAAGTTGTTCCAAACCCGAAAGCTCCAGCTGCATATCCCGCATGACATCCTGGTAGAGTTCTTGAATCTGCTGCATCTTCATCATGTCTGCTTCACTGAGCAATTGTTGATTTCTATCGCGCTCGACGATCTTATCCAGTTTTTTCTCCAATTCTTCGGCCTTCTTTTGGATCTCCTGCTTTCGGCGAAACATTTCCTCCAGGGACTCCCTGGTGGCAGGAGCCTTATGTGTTTCAAGATCTTTGCTGACGGATTCTGCTAATCTGGTCATCTCCTTTTCGGTATGCATTTCCTCTTCAACCAGTTCCTCCATCTCTTCAATAACCTCTTCGGTTTCTTCCTCTGCTTGTTCCTGTTCCTGGAAATAATAGGGGACATACATGACATGGGTGGCAGACCTCGTAGGAGGTCTGGACGGGAGGGAATCCCAGACCAGTGCGTGTAGAGTCAGAGAATCGCCTTCTCTCAGGTAAAGGGTATTGGGCAACTCAATTTCGGAGCGAAAGTAGACTCTTTTTTGTGTGGGTTCGGTGAGTACTATGCTGGCCGATTCACTTAGATAGGTCATTTCAAACCGCTGTCTGCTCACCACTTCCAGGGTCATTTTTTCGATGGAGTGATCATCCTCAGCCAGGATATCAAGACTGATTTTATCCAGTGAACCGGAAGGAATTTTATGTCTGCTGGAGGGGGTGTGTATCTCAACGCCGGGAGGGCGGTCCGGGTAGGTCTTCCAGTAGTAGCTGGGACTCCTTCCAGAAAAACCGTGTATGCCGACAAAATCCAGGCGATAACTCAGAGATTTCCTCGCAATGAAACTGATTTCCAAATTCGTAGTTCCCTGCGGTGTAAGGGTTACAGGGGCTGTTTCGGGTAGAAGATTAAATTGGGAAACTTCCTTATTGAATACTAATTTTTGGACCACTAAAGAGCCCTGCAGAATGGTTCGGGGGACTTCCTTCAAAATTCGCGAGGGAGCCTTTGTATAGGGAGGTGGTTTGATCGTAATTTCCTGAGACTTCAGAGCCGGCAATTCCACCAGGTTCAGGATTTTTGTTTCAGAGATTTGTGTACCTGATCGCGCCTGAATTTGAATAGATTCCTGTAGACCTTCCAGGGTAACTTTGAAGCGGAAACGAGAAGGTTCTGTTTCCCTCAATTCAGCTACATAGACTTCTCGAAGTCTTAAGTTATTCATACTTGTGACATCAAGGATAATAGGAAAGAGAGGCTCTCCTTCTACAATCCCTTCTATGGGAAAAGGAATGCCTCGAAGATAAGATTTTTTCAAGGAAGGAAATTTAAAAGTCAGAGTTGCGACACCAGGGTTGAGTAAGGTCTTCACGGATAGCCATAAACGGCTTTTACTTAGATCAATGTTTTGAAATGTGAAGAATCCAAGAAAGATCAGTATGCCAGCCAAAAGCGCTGGTTTATAGTGCAGCTGAGGAAGAATCCTCGTATTTTCAAGTGAAGCGTATAAATTTTCTTCCAAACGACTGCGGAACTCGGCTTCCAATTCCGTTCCGGAGTTCTTGGAAAAAAGTAACGCTGACGCTTGATTTTCAGTTCGTTCAAAGTTCTTCTCTTCCCACTGGAATACGAAGCTTGAAAAACTCCGCGGTAGGATTTTTCTAGCTCGGGCCAGGACAAATAGCACTATGGGGATCTGTAGAGCGAGTAGCAGGATTAGAAAAAAGGATCTAAAAGAAGAAAGAATTGGATCTAGAGTGAAAGTGATTGCAGTAAGAAGTAGTAGAGATACTTCCCATAAAATCAAGGTACTGACAAGATCGAGGCAAGATACTGCCAGAGAAAATAGGTAACGACGCCGTAAAAAATTCCGAATTCTCATTTTTTCTCAAGAATAGTTTATACCGAAACTGCCAGAACCTTAGAGTTTCTGGTTTCCTGGATTCGAACTCTGAGGTCACTCAGACCTAGTTCTTTGGGATCGCCTTCCACAATGATGGGGATGTAATTATCGGTCATACCCGGCACAAATCCATTTATTTTTGATCGCCTTTCCATAGCCGCCGGGCGAACCTTGTGGAGTTGAGAAGCCACGAATTTCTCTTTCCTTTGGTTAGAGAGTTCCGTCATGACTCGATTTCTCTCCTTCTTAAGAGGCATTTCAATCTGTGCTGACATTTTCATAGCAACAGTCTTTTCCCGCGGAGAAAAAGAAAAAACATGAAAGTAATCCAGGGGAAAATTCTTAAGGTTCTTCCGGGATTCCTGGAAAATAGTCTCTGTCTCTCCCGGAAATCCAACCATGACGTCCGCGCCCAGGCAAAAGGAGGAATTCAGGGACTTGATACGTTCTAAACGATCCGCATAATATTTGAGTGAATAATTTCTCCTCATGGCTGGAAGTAACTCATCATGAGCTCCCTGCAGGGGAAGGTGTAAGTGGTCACAAATCTTTTCGGAACTGACAATCAAATCCAACAATTCATCAGAAAGATCCTGGGGCTCTAGTGAGGAAATACGAACTCTCCTCAATTCTTTAATTTTCACTATTTCCTTTAGCAGTTCAAAGAGTCCGGTTTGAGTTCCCACCCCATATTGTCCCAGGTTGACCCCCGAAAGAACGATTTCAGGATATCGTGGGGCTAACTCCCGCACTTGTTGAAGCACAGTTTCAGGAGAAAAGGAGCGCGAGCGTCCCCTGGCTCGGGGAATGATGCAATAGCTGCAAAACGCGTCACAGCCATCCTGGATTTTTAGAAATGGTCTTGACTGAAACTGAACTGTGTTCAAAATCCCATTTGAGGGCTGGGTCTTTCCTTCGTAATCTCGAATCTGAGGACGGATTTTTTCGAAGAAACTTTCCTTTTCGAAATTGGAGAGAATCATATCGACTCCAAGTTCTTTTACCTCCTCGATTTCGGTTTGGGAGTAACAGCCCGTGACCACAAGGTAGGAATCAGGATTGTGTTTTCGCAGGGATCTGATCTTTCGTCGTGAGTCACGGGAAGCCTGGTTGGTAACCGAGCAGGTGTTGATCACCACAACGTTGGCCACTTTAGTGTCGCTCAGGGAAATGAGCCCCAGTTCTTCAGCCTGGCTTCTCATCAGTTCGATTTCGTATTTATTGAGTTTGCAGCCAAGGCTGTCAAAGAGAATCGAGGAGTGCTGTTCTATTGTACGGTCACTGAGTTTATCCATTTTGAGACTTGAGCCAATCTACGGCATTGAAGTTTTTACCGGTCACGCCATTTGAATCAGTAGAGGCCAGGTAAATGAATAATTCCTCCGCTTTCTCGGGATCCAAAAGTTCCTCATTTAACTCCTCATCATAAAAGGGACTTTGAGTATCCTGCTTCAAGCCAGCCGGGTTAATCGTATTCACACAGATTCCCGTATCAGAGATTTCCGAGGAGAGAATGGAGGACAGACCATCGAGGGCAAGCTTGGAAATATAATAGGCAGATCCAAGAACCTTCCCTTCTTCAATGGTGTGGGAACCTGACACTATAATGACCTTTCCGTAATTTTGAGCGGTCATATGTTTCAAGGCATGACGAATAATATTGAAGGTTCCAATGATGTTTACCGCGATGACTTCTCGAAAGGCTTCGGGGTCATATTTCTGTAGTTTTTCCTTAGCTCCAAAGATCGCCGCGTTATTCACCAGGATGTCTACGGAACCAAATTCATGCAAAACTTTTTTGATGAAGTTATTTACTTGTAGGGGAGTGGTAATGTCACAGACCGACCACAAATAGTTGCCCTGGTATTCTTCGAGGGTGGAATCAAGTCTTTTGAGATTTTCAATGGATCGACCGCAAATCGCTACGCGCGCACCCTCTTTCAAAAGGGCTTTGGCGATCATCAAACCAAGTCCTCTATATCCCCCAGTTACAATAGCGGTCTTTCCGGAAAGCTTCATAAGTGACTGCGAAAAGGCTGCTCCTCTCACCTCTCGCATCATCGAGCAGGGGCGCAGTATAACAGAGTAGTTGGGGGAAGTGAATGAACAATGCTAGCGATGGACTCGATTCCATTCAAGGAATATGATACAAATGGGAATCGGAAAAAGGAGCCTCCATGGAAAATCTGGTTATCATTGGGCACGGACCGGCAGGTCTAACAGCAGCGATTTACGCTGCAAGAGCGGGTTTATCCCCCCTTGTACTTCATTCAAGTTCAGAACTTGGACAATTAGATCAGACCACTGATGTTGAGAACTTTCCAGGTTTCCCTGAAGGAATCATGGGGCCTGATATCATCAAGGACATGCATAAACAGGCAGAACGGTTTGGGACCAATTTTAAGATGACCCATGTGCGCAGCATCGATGGAGATTCTCCCTTTACTCTGGCAGTGGATGATGGAGAAATTCAGGCGCGTTCAATCATTCTTGCCACTGGCGCGAGACCGCGCAGACTGGGACTGGATTCTGAATCTAAATACTGGGGCAATGGAGTTAGCGCGTGTGCTGTATGTGATGGCTTCTTTTATCGTGAGAAAGAAATACTGGTCATTGGCGGAGGAGACTCAGCCTGTGAAGAAGCGACATTCCTTACCAAATTTGCATCCAAGGTTTATATGATTCATCGAAGGGATGAGCTGCGAGCCTCAAAAATTATGGCTCGAAGAGCCCTGGATAACCCAAAGATTGAGATTGTCTGGAATTCTGTCCTAGATGAAGTTCTGGGGAATGTTTCTGATGGCGTCACAGGAGCCAGACTAAAGTGCCTCCTTACCTCTCAAACTCAGGATTTGCCAGTCACAGGAGTATTTCTGGCCATTGGTCACATCCCCAATACCAGTCCCTTCCAAGGAGTAGTGGAAATGGATGATGAAGGGTACGTGGTTATAGAGGAGGGAAGCACAAGAACCAGCAAAAATGGAATCTTCGCTGCTGGTGACTTGCATGACAAGAACTATCGGCAAGCGGTGACAGCGGCTGGATTTGGCTGTATGGCCGCTTTGGACGCGGAGCGTTTTCTATCCCACCAGGGATGATAACTGACGGATTTCAAATTCGATTCCTACTGACGTGGAGTCTGCTTGTCGCCACTTCATTGGTTTCTATCCATGAGGTGCTTCATTTTCCGGTCTTCTCCCTGACCTATAGCTTTCTCTCAGTAGCCGCTTTTTGCTTACTTTTCTTCCTGATCAAGCCAACCTATTCCATCGCATACCTGGTTCTTTTTCTGATTCCCTGGAGTATGGCCGCGATATCGGTGGCCCTACTTTCCCATTGGCCCGAGAGGCTCTATGGTCTTTTGTTTCTAAGTCTTCTGGCCCTTTGCTTTCTAGGCTACTTTTGGCGTGCTATTGGGGTTTCATACCGCTCGATCATCGAGCACCTGGGACTGCTTCAGAGAGGGATCACAAGCCGTCGAGTCAATCCCTGGCTTCGGGATGAAAGGGGAGAGGTCCTCAAACAGCTAAACCGGCTCACAAAAGTCTTACGAGAGAGAGAGGTTTTACGACAGGTAGTTTCTCCAGACCTGTGGGAACAGATGCAATCCGGGGGTCGGACAGACCTTTCCAAATCAAGTAATAAAACGGTCTACGCTCTGAGTTTTGTTTGGGCCAATGGGGAGGGGCAGTATGACGGGGCGGAGGATGTTTTCAGGGAGATCCTCCCTTTGTGTGAAACCTATTCAGGATTTCTCAATCATTTTCATTCTCAAGAGGCTGAAGTTCTGTTTTTTGAAGACTCTCCCCAGTATGACCGCAATGCCCTCTTAATGATGAGGGATTTTTATCTTTCCCCAATTTTTGATGATAATCGGGTAAAACTCAGTGTGATGCTGCATTCCTGCAAGGTAAGAACCGGTATTGTTTCTCTTCCTGAAGGATATAGACATCTTTGTATGGCGCCAGAGCTCGGTTGGGCACTTGAGAGGTTGCGCAAAGGCGGATTAGAGAGTGGAAAGGGCCGGTTCCTCATCCAACGGTCCCTGGAAGAAAAGGGAAAACAAGTCTTCCATCTTCAAGATTTCTGCGCGGAAAGCTGCTGCGTTTCTGCTGAAAAAACCTTGGATCACCATATCAAAAGCATGGGATCAGCCAGAGTTGAGGACAAACTGGTTAGTATCCGGGTCATTCAAAGTCAAGGATCATCGATCAATCCGGACTGTCTTCTTGCTTTACTGGATGATGTGTCCCCCAGGGTTCGCATCGAGGCTATAAGAGCAGTAGTTCAAGTGTCTGAACCGGGACATCAGGAGAGAATTGGCCACGCATTGCTCAATACCCTGGCAGCGGAGTGGAACAACGACTGTAGGGCAACTCTGGCCATGGCCCTGGGTTCACTGGGTAAGAAAGAATTTGTTAAAGCGCTCTTTCCCTTGCTTAAGGATGAAAATCCGAGGGTTCGGGCTAATACGATTGAAGCTATCGGAAAGAGCATGGATCGCCGTTTTGTGTTGAGGTACCTGGAAGAGTCCTTGAATGATCCCAACAACAGAAGTCGCGCTAACGCGGCCCTGGCGATCTGGCTCATGGGATCAAAAAAAGGTCTTCAAATTCTTCTGACAATGGCAGCTGACAATGATCCCCTTCATTCCTGTTCCGGTTTATTTGGAATTGGAGAGGTATTTGTCCCACGTAATGTTCAGATTGTGTCCAGTTTACAGAGCGATCCCCTTCGCTATTACTACCAGAATGAGAAAATATTTTTAGAAGCCAGGGAGATCTGTGAACGATTAGTGTTTCACAAGCACCCTCTTGTTGAACGCAATGCGATTAAGGCTTTGAGAAAGATTCGAAGTCGTTTTTCACAACCGGTATTGGTGAAGAAATTGAATCAAGCCACGGATCCCTCTCTAAGGCAGCTTCTGATAGATGTTCTTGAATTGGTGATGGAAGCAGCCGAATTGGCAGCCTTAAAAAGAGGGATTGCCTCTTGAAAAGATATCGTTGGGAATGGGTCTTTGCGATTATCACCCTGGTAGGTCTTCTCATTCTCTGGGTGAAGTTGGAATCAGGAATTGAGAGGGAAATGAATGAGTTTCTCGTTTCCAATTCTGCTGCGCTGGACTCCCCTAATGAATCTCAATTGAGGCAAGTTCTCATAGACGAAATCCATCGCAGGGCGTCCTATTTTCAGTATTCGGATAAAAAGGATGAGTTGGAGGGTTTTTTAAAGTCTCGTTATTTCCCTGACGAGTTGAGTGTGCAATGGGGAAAAACAGGTATTGCCGAGGAACTTAGCTGGTCTGAAAAGGATTCTCAGTGGTACCTGCAGGGGATTTTAAGGGGACAGGGCTACCAAATACGGATCTCTCTTCCCATTTCCCACAGATGGCTGATTGATGCGATGAGTTCTGAGTTAAGCCGCATTTCTGAGAAATCCGAAAGAGGATGGAGTTTTCTGCTTGAAGAGGGAGATGAAAGAATTCCTGAGAGGCACATGATCCACTTGCGAGACCACGCGCGTCTCGAGTCCCAGTTTCAGATTATGGATCTCGACTTCTTCGCTTATGCTTATTCCAGGATAGAAATTCCCCTAGAACCGGTTCATGTTGTGGTAGTTCTGGATAAAGAACATTACCACTCAAAGTTATGGAGTCAATTCTTCTATTACGGCGGGCTTTTGTGTGCGTTACTCCTGCTGGTCTACTTTTTTCCCAGTCTGCGAGGGAGCCGATTTACGATTCTACATAGGGTGCTTGTTTTTCAACTGATCTGTTTTCTGTTTATGGGCTGGTTTCTATGGGAGGAGTCCACGGAGTCTGAACAACGCTCGAGACAGAGAAGGAGATATGATCGGGAACGAAATGTAGTGAGCGGTGGATTCAGGGAACTGGTCATTCCACCCTACCGAGTTCTACGTCATCAGCTGCCCTTCCAGGAAGAAGTACTCTACACATTGAAACAGGAGCGGGCAATTCTCTTGTTTCAAGCCAGAGAGGGACGTCTTGAGGGAGCCACTTATCTGGATTTAGGAAGTGAAGAACAAAGCTCGATGTTCCTTTTTTTCAGCGCCATGGGACTTTGCATATTCGCGTCTTTATGGTCCTTCCAGCGCAATGATGAGTTTTTCAAGGCGATGGCAGCCAGATTAAAAGAGATGACAGGGTCAAATGACGGTGATTCTAAAGCCCTTCTACCCCTGTTTTCATACCGTGAACTATTTCAGTCTTTTGAAGGGATGGTCAAGGCGGTTCAGTCTTATGATTTGCATCAAAAGTCAGTATCCAGGTGGATTGGCTTGAGGCTGGAAGAGGACGCAGCAATTGAGGTCTTAGATGAAAACACAACTCATGAATGTGTACTTTTGTTCATAGCGCCCATCTCAACATTTCCCTCCGAAAGCTCTGGTTCTGAGTTGTTCTTCGAGATTTATACCAAGACAGTGGAGACTATTCGTAAGACGGCAAGTCGCTATGGTGGAGTAGTGATTTTGGATCGTAATTGGGAACAAGGAATCTTGTTTTGTCTTCCCCAATATCACCTCTCCAGACAGCGTGCTGTAGTTTGTGGGATGGAGATTTTGCGCTCATTGGAACGACTAAATCCACAGGATGCCTTCATTGGTATGATCGATGAAGGTTCAATACAGGTAAGAAAGGTAGAAGCAGAGAAGAGAGAAGAAATTTTAGCCAGGGGGGAATTGCTCAGGAGGGTACGAGAAAGATGGGAGGAAGGAAACCGTTCCAGCGTAGTTTTGAAGGGATTTGAGCTTTATATTTCAGAATTAACCCTTAGCCCCTTGAAGTCTATGTTTGAGTTTTCAGAAGGAAACCTTGAGGGTTTCGCGAGAGTGCTCGGGGTCCTGGATATTGAGCAGCATCTTCCTCTCCTGGTCTGTGATTCGGAAGATTTGCAGCGCACGGCCCTGGAATTATCAAGCCTGCATCCTAAATCCACAGTCCTAGAGGCCATCCTGGACGCTTTGCCTAATTTTTCCTTAACCGTTTTACAATCTTGTAGAGAGATTCTTACCGATGCGTTAAACGTTGAGGAAAAGCGAGTGCGAATCTTTGAAAAATTGACTTCATGGTCCACGGATCCCCCTGACTGTATCGGGATCATCTTGGACGCGCTTATGGAGGAGGGTCGAGATCTTTCGACGGCGGAGCAAAAAGTCCTCCTTGAGATTCAAAATCCAAGGTTGCGTGAAAGAGTTCTCAAGCTAATTCTAAAAGGTTCACCGGCAGACCTGGGAGAGGAGTTAAACAGGGAGCTGGAAGCATCATCAATTCATCTCAAACCCCTATATTACTTCTATCAAGTAATGTCTCATAAAAATGAAAGTTCACTTCAGAAGTTATGGGAACTATGCCTGGATAAAACTCTGGAATTGAGGAGCCTGGCCTTTATCAGGATTTCCAGAATTTTTGAGAAAGTTTCCGTGGATATTTCCATGAATGATTTAGTCAGGAATTGGTATGAGCGCGGAGAGCAGATCAAAACTTCACAGGTACGAGGTATTTTACGCGAGGAAAACGCCGCGTTTACGATTGGAATTCTACCCATGCTTGCGCACCTTCAGATGACGGAATTGATTCCTGAGCTGGTGGATCTTCACCAGAAAACCTCTGATAATCGTCTAAAATCGGAACTGGCCCGATTTTTAAAAAAGCTCGGAGCGGACAATTTTTTGATAGAAAATCTGGTATAAAATTTAATGGTAAATCTGGTTTGTCCGAAAATCCGGACAAACCAACTGCCTTTGGGCATATAATGGGACGCAAATTGCTCTGAAGCGTAGATCCTCTTGGGAGGAGTATGAAGCGAAAAGAAATCGAAAAAAAAATGAAGGAGGCCATCGGACTGGCCGAATCTGGTAAGCACCAGGAGGCTGCTGATTGTTTCCATGAACTGATGGATCAGGTTCCCAATGAACCCGAGATTTTTTACAATGCCGGAATTTGCTATTCCCAGGCAGGCGAACATATAGATGCCCTTGCCGCATTTGATAAAGCCGTAGAATTAAGACCCCAGGAGGAGCAGTTTTTACACAGACGGGCTCTCGAGGAATTTCAAATAGGGGGAGGAGAAGTATTTGATACCGATTTCCTCGCCCATGATCCCAAGTATTTGAAGAGTGCACTCGAGCACTGCTCCTCACTTTTGGATCATGAGATGAATGTCCAGGAGACCACTGATCTCAAGGTTCGCATTGAGTCAAAAATTGGTCAGAACCGCCTTGCTTTCAAGTACTGTGATGGAGATTTGGAATACTGCCGAAAAATGATTGCTAGAAAAAGAGAGCTGACAAACCTTGATGAGAGGGTTATGGGTTTTCTTAACCTCTTGGATTCAGGAGAGTATGAATTTCAGGCAGGTAAATTTGGCGTTGTACGTCGAGAAGATCTCAGCGAGGACAGTTCCGGCGGTTTTTTAAACCGCATCAGGAATTATGTACTGGGAAAATGAGTACGACCTTTTTTGCAGGAGTTGTCCAGCTCAATTCCTCAAAAAACCGTTCTGAAAATCTGCGCAGAGTTGAGAATCTCCTGAGAGAGGCCAGTGATGCAGGCTGTGAATTGGTTGTTTTGCCAGAAGTTTTTGACTGCTTCTGTGAGGACGCCGAGAAATTTGAACTTGCTGAACCTATTAATGGTGGGGAAACGATATCTTTTCTGAGGGAGCTTTGCCGTGAGCTAGAGTTAATTCTGGTAGCCGGTACAATGATCCTCCGCTCAGAGGAGCCTGGACTGGTTCGAAATCGCCTTCATGTAATAAATCCATCTGGTGAGGTCGCGGCCGTCTACGATAAAATCCATCTTTTTGATGTAAATCTCAACGGAAAGTCCACTTACAGAGAATCTCAGTTCACCAAACCCGGGATAGAGCCTATCGTTTGTGAGACTCCATGGGGAAAAATGGGGCTGAGTGTTTGTTATGATCTCAGGTTCCCAGAAATCTACAGAGAATATGCTCGACTTGGAGCTAAGTTCCTTGTGGTTCCTTCCGCGTTTACATTGAAGACCGGGATGGATCACTGGGAAGTTCTACTAAGGGCGCGAGCCATTGAAAATCAGTGTTTTGTACTGGCTGCTAACCAGGTTGGCTCTCATGCGGGAGATTTAAAAACCTGGGGACATTCCATGATAGTTGACCCCTGGGGAGTTGTTCTTTGCCAAAAAGGGGAGGGGGAAGGACTCGCCGTTGCTTCCATCGAATTGGAGCGCCTTGATTCCGCCAGGGAGACTGTTCCCTGTCTTTCGCATCGGAGAATTAAATGAAAATTGGATTCTTGATTGATCCAATCCATCGCCTCAAGGAAGAGACAGATACAAGCCTGGGTTGGATGGATTTTGCCCGAAAAAAAGGCTGGCAGGTCTACACCTTCACATCCGAAGATCTATTCTTTTCCAATGGTATCCGAGCCCGTCTCCATTCTACCTCCGTCTTTCTGCGTGAAGACGGGGTAGAGATTCAAACTTTTGGTTTTGAAGAAGTTCTACTCGAAGAATTGGATATTTGTTTTCTTAGAAAAGATCCTCCTTTTGATGATCACTATGTTCAGATTTTACAACTGCTCTCCTCACTCGAAGACGAGGGAAAGGTGCTTTTTGTCAATTCACCGGCCGGTGTCTTAAAGGCTAGTGAGAAGCTATATACCCTGACTTTGCCCCAATATATTCCCCGGACCCTTATTAGCTCTGATCAGGAGAGGATAGAAGAGTTCATCAAAGAGCTTAATGGGCCTGTAATACTAAAGCCGGTTAATCTATATGGGAGTAAGGGAATTGAAAAACACATGCCAGGCTGCTCTCATCTAAGCGAAAAAATCAGGATCAGTTCCAGTAACGGTGAACAGTTCATCATCGTACAGGAATTTCTTGAAGAAGTAGTCAAGGGTGATAAGAGGGTTTTCTTAATCAATGGGAAGGTCGCAGGTGCGATCACGCGTATTCCCCAGGAAGGCGAATTCCGATGCGCTGTGGGTCTTGGGGCCAGAGTAGCACTGTGTGATTTGAGTCCAAAAGAACTCCTGATTTGTGAGGATCTCGCGCCAATGTTAAGGAGAGATGGACTGATCTTCGTTGGAATTGATCTAATTCAAGAGTGTCTTATTGAAATTAATGTTACCAGTCCAACGGTGGTAAGACAGTGGAATAGTCTTACGGGTGAGCGAATGGAAAAGGGTATGTATGAGTTCCTCGAAAAAAGACTCAGAGAAAAAAGAAATTGATAAAGAGCTGCGAGATGCCATTCCGAGACTGCCCCCTGAACTTCGCAAGCGCATCCTGCGCTATATAGAAGACTATCTGCAATCCAAGAAAGAAAAAATTCACTAAGTGTTCAGCGGCCCAGGGTACTTAAAACTAAGAGGCCGCTTATCAGGATGGGAAAGACAGCTACCTTTAAAAAATGTAGAATCGGTCCCCACTTCTCACCGTAAGTGCTTTTATAGGCAGGCAGCTTTTGAAAGCCTCTTTTTTCCTTTGAGAGGTGTCCAAAGAGTCCCAGGAGCCCCAATAAGAAAAAAATAGACGCAGCGGTAATTTTGAGCCAGAAAATCGTAGGACTCATGAGTTTCAGGGGTGGGGTTTGGCTCTGTAATCCATCATTTCAAGAAGATCCGATCTTGAGATCAAGGGATATTCTAATTTTTGATGTGTTTGTATTTTCTCCATTAAGTCTACAGAGCGCGTAGATAGCAGTCCGAAGGGTGAATGACGAGCTACATACTTTAGGAACTGGAGTGACTCCTGCCAATGTAAGAGGCAATTTTCACGGTTTTTGATGGGATTCTTACATTCCAGTTCACCCCGTTCATACTCGGTAATTCCATGGTTGAGAAGTTGATCAAAAAAATGGAAGAAGACTCTGGCCTTCTGAGGTTGATTTTGAAAATAGTCACTCGTATTGGGTAGTGTTGAATAGACTTCCATGAGGCGGTTGTAAACCGTGGGAAACTCTCGATAAGGCTCAAATTGGAGGCGCGAAAACTCTAGCTCCAGCTGAGTATTTCTAACCAGGGAAGGCGGAGGTCCCATCAAGCTCAAAGACTCGAGCAAGGATTCAGCTTCCTCAAGATATGTCTTAGAGCCAATATGAAGGACCTCTTGCAGGTTCTCAAAAATGAGAGCCTGTAGGTAATTTTTAACCTGTTTTAAGATCTCTTCTGGATTGCGGTCAAGAAAATGGTAATAGGTCCAAAGGGCATCCTTGTTCTCAGTTTTTGAGCCCTGGGATTGGAACCAGTCCAGTAAGTCGGCTTGATGACCTAAAGCCTCCGGTTCCAGGTGCTTCTGTATCCGTCGATATAAAGATCCAAGAACAAATATGTCCTCGAATTGTCTTTTGATCAAATAGACTTTCAATTTTTTTAGACGTTCAAGAGGCTGTAGCTGGAGTTCTTTCAGAATCCAATCCTGAAACCTGCGCTCAATCCGATTTAGGGTGCCCAGGAATGAGCTTTTCAATTGGAAGATGGGATGTTGGGTCAGTAATTCTCTGTAATGGCCAATTTGGATAGCAAGTCTGACGGTTTTTAAAAAGGCATTATTACGATATTCCAAGCGTATGAAGAGCTTTTCCAATTGAGCAAGTGCTACATGGTTGAGGTTCACGTTGGCATAAATGAATTCCTGCGAATAGGGCTGGAATAAAAAATCAAATTCAGCAGCCTGTTTAAGGTGTTTAGGGAATTGAATCCTAAGGTTCTCATCTACGATCAGGGTGGTTGGAGAACTGGGTCTTGAAGAATCCCTGTCCCTGGAAAACTTCAAACCGGGGACACTCCTTCTCAGGGGAACATGGGCTGCAGGTGGTGTTAGCCGATATTTGCTAAGCTCTTCAGTAGAGATTCCCGCATCGATTTTTTCTTCGGCGGGGGCACCCGCGAAGGAAAGTGAAGGTTCTGAGAGCATGATAAAGGTCAGACAAAAGCATAGAACCCGCTTAAGAAATTTAAAAAAAGGTTGGGTTCGTTTAACCATCAAGAATATCCAGCTCACATTCCTACCCCTACTTTTTCGGAAAATTGAATGTTGTAATTGATGGTTTTCCGGGCTTGTGAACCGCTATACACAAAAGCAAACGGCATACCTCTCCGGCAAGTGGCCCGTGCACATGTAGGTTCCAGTCCCGCTGTGGTGAATAGAGAAAGGTCAGAGAAATGCAAGATTCAGTCTTGGCGAAAATTAAGACAAAGGTTTCATTTTAGGTATAACCTGTAAGCATGGATTCAAGAAGAGAATCTCCCCTCTATGACTGGATGAATTTTTTTCGCAAGGAGCTGGAACCACGACTGAAGAAAATTCGGAATTATCACGGTATTGATGGGGTAGAGCCTGAGAAGATAAGGGAACAGGAAGATTACGTCTGTTGGTTTCTGAAGTCAGCAAGAGTTTGGATGGCTCTTGATAGCGGCCTGGAGATTTCCGAACTAAAGGACCTGGGTTTCGTTCTCAGGGTAGAGAGCAATCGAATTCATTGGGATCTGGATAAGTCATCTGAGTGGACGCACGATTTTCGCCCAGTGCTAACCCAAATCAACAACGGTGTCAGGAAGGGTTCAACCTTGATCCTGGAACCTGTCTAGGCACTGCCATCTGGTAAACTGCTCAACCTTATGACATCCACGTTCGCTACATACCTGGGCACCAGGACCAGAATGGATGAGTTTCTTTCCAACGGGCTGGTAATTGACTCCAGAATCAGACCCTTTCTTAGAAAGGAAGTTCTTGTTTCTCAGCTAGGGATAGGTACATACAGACTCCATTCCTCTATCCAAGAACATGAAGATGCCCTGAGAGTTGCCCTGCAGTCCGGCGTGAACCTCATAGACACTTCTACCAACTACACCCTTGGGGGTGCGGAAAGCCTTATTGGGAAAGTCCTTCAGGACCTTGGCGGGGAGTCGGTCAGGGAACAGGTCGTGATTGTAACCAAAGCCGGCTACATTCAAGGTCCCCAGCTCAATAAAATCCGATCTCTGTCGGCGGGAGAAAAACTTTATGATGATCTGGTTCCCTACCAGGATGATTGCTGGCATTGTATTCAGCCTGAATTTCTTGAAGATCAGCTAAAACAAAGCTTAAGCAGACTCAAAGTTAAGGCTTTGGATGTTTTGCTTCTTCATAATCCCGAATACTACCTCGACTTCGAGCTATCCAGGGGGGTACTGGACCCAGGTGAAATCCAGGATCAGTTTTACCAGAGAATAGAGACCGCATTTAAATGGATGGAGCAAAAAGTTGAGGATGGGGAAATCCTCTACTACGGAATCAGTTCCAACAATTTATCCTTATCAAAACTCAGTCCTGAACACGTCTCTTTGAACCTACTATTAGGCGCAGCAGATAGAGCGGCGGCTTGTCACAACCCTAAATTGGAACAATCTCACTTTCAAGTCATACAATTTCCTCTCAATCCCATGGAAATTCAACAATCGATGGAGGTTTTGAATCTGGCCCAGGAAGCGGGTCTGGATGTGCTGACCAACCGCCCTTTAAATGCAATCAACCAGGGTAGAGTATTTAGATTGGCTCGAAGAGATTATCAAGAGGGATGTGACTATGACACTGGCGTAGAAAAATCTATTCAAGTCCTGGAATCGTTTGAGAAAGAGATTTCAAGCATGACGGAAGATGCCGGTGCTATCGGGTATAAACTTTTTAAAGTAGGAAGTGAATTAAGAGATTTCCTACCTGAGATCCACGATAGCGACTTTCTACACGCCATAATTGAGGATTATTTTCTACCCCACACCAGAAAATCCATGCATTGGCTAGAACAAAACGCGCCTTTGCAAACCCTTGAGTCCTCGGAGAAGTATCTCTGTGCGTGGCAGGACCTGGAGGAATTTTTAAATGGCAGGCTGAACCAGGAAGATTTTGAGAAGAATCTGAAACCGGCCCTGGGTGATTCTCTTGAGCCCCTAACGGTAGATTCTTCTACCATCGCAGCGGGCGTGATGCAATTTCTGATGAGTTTTCCCAGCGCACCCATTGTCTTGAACGGGATGCGCTGTGTGGAGCAAGTAAAGTCATCTACTGAGGCATTGATCAACGAGAATCATCCCCATTTCTCAGCGCTCCTTAAGGAATTCCAAGAACGATTTCCCCCCACTTTGTCATCCTGACATTGGGGTCAGGGAATGGCAGAATCATGCAGTTCGCGCTGCAGGAAGACCCTCTTTCTTCTTTAAACCGGCATTCAAGTAGGAAAGCAGAGTCCTGCGAAGTTCCGCGCAAATCCTATCAAATTCCCTGTCGTCACGCTCCAGCAAGGTCATTCGAAATCCCTGAACTTGAGTATGAAAGGAGCTGAGAGGAACAACGCAAATTCCTGGGCCAGCCATGCATTGGAGAACGAACTTTTTATCCTCAGAAGCCCCTTTCCCATAAGGCTGGATCACTTGATGATACCTGGCCTCCATGGGTACAAAAAACTTATCATCCACTTGTTCTTTGTCAAAATAAGGGGTGGCATAAAAGGCTCCCTTTGGAGTTTTGAGTTCTAATCCCTGGATATCTCCAAAGCTGTTTTCTACTGTATGGATGCGCTTTTTAAGAAAATGCGTCCAGTCAGACTGAATGATCTGAAGGCGGGAGTCTCCAAGGACTTGGGGAAGAATTTTCTGAGGTAAAGTTGTGGATCCCACTTCAAGTCGTTTGTGGGCATTCACCGTATCAAGGAGTTTCAAAAGGTTGCTGTTACCATGGTGATGAAATTCCATCCAGCCGCATCTTCCTCCCGGCCAGGGTAAGAGTTTGGAAATTCCCTGAAGAAGAATCGCAGGCACATCATCGAGGAGCCCGGCAATTTTAGTGTCGTGTTCAGAGTCGATTTGAATTCCGGCATAAATTTCATCCACGATGAGAAATACATGAAATTCGCGGGCAAGAGAAACAAACTCCTCAAGTACCTCCCTTGAGTGAACCGATCCTGTGGGGTTATCGGGATTGACCAACAATAGACCAACAATTTGAGGGTTAAGCTCCAGTGATTTTCGAATTTGCGCCAGGTCGGGGGACCAGCCTGTCTTGGGGTTTAACTCATATTGAATGGGATTATCATGAGAGTGAAACGCTTCAAGGGCAAAGTGAGTAGGATACACCGGGGAGGGCAGCAAAATTCTTGCCTGTGGATCCAGGGATCTATACAGGGTCGCGATGGCATCTCCAACTCCATTGAAAAATACAATGTCCTCGGCCTTGAGGCTGGTTCCATAATTTTGATTAGTCTGGGAGCTGAGGAATTCTCTGGATTCCAACAATCCCTGGGAGGGGCCGTAGGCGAAAGATTCTGGATCTTGTAAGCATTCAACCAGAATGTCCCTGATCCAGTCCGGGGGCCGGTGTCCACGGGCAACCGGATCACCGATATTTTCCCAGGTTATTTCTTTCCCCTTCTCCTTTAGCTCGTTAGCAACTTCTACGATTTCCCGAATTTCATAGCGCAGAAATGGGGATGCTGGATGATGAATAGATTCCTTCTTTGGCATAATTTTCCTCATAGGTTACGTACACATCTGAAGCCCAGGTCCGTCGCGAAATGGGATGGTCTCTTGTGCCGCCTCTTGGAGACTCTCCGATCAAGCCTGTGGGGTGAATAGGAGCTTCCACGAATACTCTTTTCTTTGCGGATCAGGTTCGTCGGTTTTGGATTGAGAATAAATCCCTCTCGGTAGAGATCAGGGTCAAACCAGTCCCTCGTCCATTCCATTACATTGCCTTCGAGGTCCAAAACTCCAAAAGGACTCTCATCTCCGGGTCGAGTCCCCGAAATCTGGGGTCGGGTATGCCATGGTTTTTGCGTATTTTCAGGGGTCCCTCGAACCGCCTTTTCAAATTGAATTTCAGAAGGCAGTTCCATGCCATAGAATCTACAAAAAGCCTGGGCTTCATTCCAGCTAACACAAACCACGGAAGCATCAGGTCTTGAGAGTCGAGAGACATGGGAACATTTTGAATCATCCCGGCCGCTCTGCCTGGCATACTGGAGATACTGTCTATTGGTAACTTCGCTTTGATCCATATAAAAATCCGAGAGAAAGAAGGTCCTCTCCGGGCTCTCATTTTTCAGATATTTTCGAGTTCTCTCCTCATCAAGATCCTTGTTTTTCGTGCGGGATAGGATTCTGGCCTGAACCAATTCCCTGGCATGGGAACTGAGGCCTACGCGCACAGCACCCTGGGGAATAAGGACCATACGTGAGCTTCTCCTTGAATCTTCAAGGATCGTCTCAGGAATCCTCTCCATCTTCAATTGAAGCACCTGTCCCCAATTCGCAGGGGTTTTGACTGTTATGGTCTGCGGGCGGATGGATTCCCCTTTCAAGAACAAAGTGATTTCACGACTCCCAAAAGATCCAAAATAAGGACTGAGACCAAGACGATGCTTCATGTGTATATCCTGATACAGTTCAACATCTGGGGGTTCGGTCTCGATCCGTAGGTAGTGCCGATTACTCCTCCTGGAAGACAGCGTGGAATTTCGATGTCCCAGGAGGATTTCAGAGAGTCCTTTTGGATGTAGATTTAGCGAACAACGGAATCCAACCCTGGGGTCACGAGTGTTCTGAGACAGGATTTCAATCGAACCATCAATTCTGGATACTAATTTTCTACGATGATCAGGAGTACCCGACAGACGATTTTCACGGGTCCATTCCAGGTGCGGTTCGTTATCAAGTAAAGGAAAATCATGGCCCTCTTTGCGCAGTTGCACGGCATGACTTAGTTGTGTTTTATCGGGCAGGTCTAAACCATAGAATTTGCAAAAATTTTGCGCTTCTGTAAAAGTGGCTCCGGATAGAATAGACTGATGCCCAAACTTATTATGATCGCTCAGTGTGGCTGGTAGTGGCAGATTCGCTTGCTCTGAATAAAGGGCGAATTCTTTGCGGGAAACCGGTTTCTGTGTCAGGTAAACAGTTGAAATGGAGGATGGTTCCTGGCTTGATCCAGGAAAGTCCTGAATGAACTCTCGTTTGTGGAGAGGAATCAGCAGTTTTCCTATGTAGCACTGGATCAATTGGCCGGGATGGTTAAGATCTTTGACGAATCCATCATGAGTCCAGCCAATGACCCGGGTGGTTGAAGCGGAGAAAACGATTAAGTAAAGAATACACTGAAGAGTGGAGCGGCCCATATTAATCCTATCGGGAGAACTTTCGATATACCAAAGTGGTCTATCCTGGTCGAGTGACGCATTTTCAGGCCGTTCAAACTTTTTTGTTTGTTAGCATACTGAAAAGAATAGAGCCTGACAGGACCTGGTTCTTTATGCCCAAACTAGGAATCTGTCGATTCCTTTGCTCATCTGCGATGAGCTTATTTTGGTCATGAACCTGCAAAATGGGTATATTGTTTGCTTTTCGGTATAGAAGAAATTTGAAATCGACTAAACTCAAATTCAGGAAATGGCTTCGGAAGAAGAAATAATACATGCCCTTGAAGATGCGGTTTCACCTGCGGTAAAGATCCGTATTCTGGATCAGCTCGGGTCCAAAATTAAACCTCAACACCGGGATCTGATCTCACACCTGGTCACCCTTTCCAGACAGGAGCAAAACCAGGAAGTTGCCTATAGCGTCAAAAGGGCTCTTTTTAAAATCCGTTCCCGTTACAACATCACTAATTTCCCCCTGTTTCTGATGGATCCGATCAGGCTCTTACAATCCTCGGATCCAGCCTGCCGGGTCAAGGCGTTGGAGGTCTTTGAAAAGGGTGAGGTAAGTGTAGAGCAGTGCTATCACTTCCTGGGCAGTCTCTTTTTTGAGAACGATCCCTTCGTACTCTCCCGCATGATGAAAATAACTCCTATTCTCTGTGGTTTCATTCCCTCTTCCAGGGTGGAGACAATTTTAGAGGACTTTTTAGACTCCCAGGATTCAAGAGTCCGGGCAAATGTAGTTGAAGCCCTGGGTACCATACGTCAAAGAAGAAGTGAGGAGAGTTTTGAGAGGCTATGGAGTTGTCTCAAGGACCCGGATCAAAGAGTTCGAGCAAATGCCACTTCTCAAATTCTTGAGGATCCCCCCGAGGGATTAAATGAATTTATGAAAGAATGCATGGAAGTGTCACAGGACTATTACGAACTCCTGAGTTGTAAAGCCATGCTGAGAGACGGGGCAATAGAATTTGAAGAACAGGTTCATGAGCAGTTGGAAAAACGGTTGAAAAAGCTTGAAGCACTGCTTCCTCTGGAAGAGGAGACGCAAATTGCCGGTATTGGAATGGAAGATGAGGGAAGGGAGAGACTTCGCAGGGGACCAATGAATCTTTCCCTGGTTTCCTTTTTCTTTCGTTCCCAAAGAAGCGTCTGGATTCTTTCCATCTTTGTTGTGCTCAGTATTTATGGCTATAGAACCCATCAGTCGAATCAAGCCCTCGTGAAATGGAATCTAAACCTCGAGCAGAGTGCAAACAAGCTGAAGAAAAATGTACTGGCTCTGAAAGAACAATTACAGAAGCAAAACTCCGAGATTCCCATCGCACTTCGTGAGATTTCCAATAAGGAAAAACTAAATCAATTCCGGGAGGAGGGGAGTTCGCTGCGCCAGAACGCAGACCTGTTTATGAAAAGAGCACGGGATCTGTTTGAAAAAGAACAGTATTCAGAAGCTTCTATCCTGTTTCGAAGCCTCTATGAAGTGTACAAGGATAATAGATTAGCGGTGGACTCCGTTCGCTGGCTATCCAAAACACAAAAGATAGAAAATGTCCTTCGTTCGGTGAATGAATACCTTAGAAAAAACCAGTTTATTTCTGCTAAACGGAAACTAGAAGAGCTTCGTCATCTGGTATCCTCACAAGTCTATGAGAACCATCTACGTAGAATTGAAACTTTGAAAGTAACTGAGAAGGACAAAAAATGATTTCATATATTAAAGGAAAAGTCCTCCTCAGGGAGCCTGGTAGAATCATATTAAATACAGGGTCAATGGGGTTTTCCGTTTATCTAGATCAAAAGACAGAGCTTTATATAGGGGGGGTAGGAAGCGAGGAAGAACTCTTCACATTCCAAGTTTTTCGGGATGGTGAACCTACTCTTTTCGGATTTGACAGCCTTTTGAAACTAGAAGTTTTTGAGCTCTTGCTCAAAGCAAATAAAGTTGGTCCGCGGACCGCGCTTTCGGTTTTATCCATGTTGAACCCTGAAGAAATTCTTGGCTGTTTGATTGAGGGTGAGATCAAGACATTTGGCAAAATTCCGGGAGTAGGGAAAAAGCTTCTTTCCCAGATCCTGCTTGATTGTTCCGATGGTGCTGGAAGAATTTCTGAAAAGTATGGGATAAGAGTAGGGCCGCCAGCCCAAACCCCCGAGTCCGAAGTTTCTTATAGTGATCCCACTGTGGAAGGTGCGCTCAAACAGTTGGGCTTTACGGCGAGTGAAGTAAAAAAGTCTCTGAAGCATATCGGAGGGCTGAAGGAGTTTTCAGCCCTCGATCAGGAAAAGAGAATTTCCGAGTGTCTTAAGTACTTTTACCAGAGCCGATAGTTGAAGCTTAGGCGGCAGCTGTGAACCAAGAAACGGTATCTGAGAGCAGTTCCCTCGTTACCCAATTATCCCAATTCAGTTTTTCAAATCTATTCCAATTCCAACCATACGGAAATGGGAAATGGCTGGTAGGGTTGGATTTAAATTCATCTAAGGTATACTTTTACCTGGTGGCTGAAAGAATTTCTTAGGGAGGTGTGAGGCTCTTGAGCGAGGCGGGTGAGCAAAAAACACTTAGTCTTGAGGCTCGATTGGAAACCCTTCGAGAGCAGATTCTCAGCGGCCTTGATGAAGCGGGTGTTCAGAAATATATCTATGTCCAGATTGTTTCCACTGACTCCCCGCAGGGCTGGAAGCAGCAATGCCTATATCTCTTTTTCTGGGGAATACAAAACAAGCATTTTAAGTCTTCCCAGCTTGATTCAAACAGGTTCCTGATTTTACTTGACAACTGCTTAGATGCTTCCCAAAGAAGGCTCCTATGGGACTTTCAAAGATCAGTGATAGATCGCTGCGATCTCGATATCAGAGCCTACCTGCGCAATGCAGTTACTCAAACCCAGGGACCTGAAAGAAGTTACCTCCGCAAGTTCTTGGATTCTCTGGAAGGAAATATTGTCAGGGATAAACTAGCTGAGAAAGCTCAATCTCTGCGAGAAATTTCCAGGGAAGAGTACCTGGCTTTGGAGAGAGAACAAAAATTAATTTGGCTAAGAAAAATAGAGGATAGAGAGTTTGCCTTACCCTCCTTTTCACTGGAACTTCTCTATCTTGAAGAAGATCCCTTTGTGCTCTCCGGTATCGCTAAGATTTTCCCCCATATTCTAGTCCAAAGGCGTACTTTAAGTCCCCTGGAAGCGATTGAAAAATTTCGGTTCCTGACGAATCATTCAGACTCTCGAGTTCGTGCCAACAGCCTGGAAGGTTTTATAGCCCTATTTAAGGATATGGAGCCCTTAGAGGAAGCATACGACATCTTTTTGCAGTCCTCTAGAGTTTCTGACAACCGCGTTAAAACACAGGCACTGAAGGGGCTGAGACTATATGCTCGAACTCAGCTTCTTCCCCAGCTTGAAGCCTCCCTGAACTGCTGTACTCAGGATGAGGAGCTTAAGAGTTTTGAGTGGCTGCTTCAAGAGCTGAACCTGACAGAGGACTTTGCCATTGAGGTGGATCTTGTTACGAAGAGAATAGAAGCTTCAAAGAAGATAATTCCTCATCAGGAAGTCCCAAAGCTTTTAGAGGAAGACCTGGAGTTAATGCCTGAGTTACCCGAGCTATCTGACTTTCAAATGGCGCAACCACCAGGCATTGGTAGGCCCTCGGGAGGTGAAATCGAGGATGAAGAGATCCCGGAGATTCCCCCAAAGCTCCAGGTTGAAAGGCTCAAAGGTATTCCTACGAATCTGATTGAGGAGGGGTTGTTCCTGCGTAGACTATTTGTTTTCTCTTCATTTGTAGTTTTCACTTTAGTGCTCACTGGTTTTCTAATGCAGGGCAAGATCTATGCGTATGTCGGTAACGAATATTATGAGAAAGCGATGTCGTTTCTCGACGAAAAGGATTATGCCAATGCGATAGCTGCCCTGAAGCAAGCAGCTGAGTATGACAATTTAACGGCGCAGATTAAACTGGCCTATATGTATAAATTGGGAATAGGAACCGAGCCAGATCCAAAGAAGTGTAGGCTTTGGCTTGAAAGGGCGGTATCAAAGGATGATCCTGAGGCACTGGTGACACTAGGGGAAATCTATTGGCGTGGCGAGCATGTCGAAACGAGGAAGGATACGGCTTATAGCTACTTCGTCAAGGCAGCGGGTCAGGGTCATCCCAGGGCTCAGAATAATTTAGCAATGATGTATCTCTTAGGAGATGGAATACCTCTTGATCGAAAGTTAGGACTCCAATGGTTGGAAATCGCAGCTGAAAATGGCTATGAGCCCGCGGAAGAAAATCTTAAAGTCTTTCGGTCTACATCCCAGCGGTGAAAAAAGTAGACTGAGACCTGATTAACTTGCGGATACAAAATCAGGATGGGAAGGGAAATTGATTATTTCCTGAATGGAGTATTGGGTTTCCTGCTGAGATAGGTAATGGGTTCTGATGATCAGTTCCAGGATCAAAGCAAAGAGAACCAGGAAACCGGAAACCGTGAATAGAAAGAGTCCAGCGAAAAGCAATAACGCGTTACCTTGCCATACTCCAGGAAAAATACACCCGAGTCCAGCCGTGAATAAAATCACGGAGATTCGGGAGAAAAAAGGTAACGGGCTTCTTGAATGGAAGAGAAAGGAAAACATGAGCATATCGAGAAGCACTCTGAGAATTCTCTGGTACCCATATTTCGATTGGCCCTTGGTACGAGGATGATGTTTGACCTCTCTCTCAGTTACCCTGGCCCCCTTCAAAGAAGCGTAGATGGGTAAAAAGCGGTGCATTTCTCCATAGAGACGGATTCTCTGTAAGATTCCCCTTCGATATACCTTCATGGAGCATCCATAATCATGGAGTTGTAGTCCTGTTATTTTGGAAGCGATTTGATTGGCGATCTTGGAGACAAAAACCCTGAGGAAGGTATCCTCTCGATTTTTACGCCAGCCAGAAACAATATCATAACCTTGCTTACATTCTTCCACCAGGGGAAGAATATCTGCGGGGTCGTTCTGCATGTCTCCGTCCAGGGTCGCTACCCATTCCCCAGACGCCCCTCGAATTCCAGCCGAAAGAGCGGAGGTTTGTCCAAAATTACGACTGAGACTAACACACTTTAAAACAGGGTGATTCACTGAGATTTTGCGAAGAATTTCAAGGGTGTTATCGCTAGAGCCATCATCTACAACAATGACCTCAAAACTAAGTTCCGAGACCGAAAGCTGATCAACAATCGTGTTAAAGAGTTCTTCTATAACTTCAGCTTCATTTAGAACAGGAATTACAACGGTCAAATCCATAAGGTCGTTGGGCTGAAAGAAATATTAGGGATCGATTTCAACCTTGCGCACATTATGGGCTAATTCATCTGAGAGATACAAGGTGTCTTTGCCATTCTTAAATTCGTAAAACAGGTAAGCAGGTAATATGAAACGTGCTCGCTGCCCATCTCCGTCAAGAATACCAGTTCGGGCGGGATCACCCGAAATTGTGGAAAGCTCCAGATCTCCTGACACCGCACTAGGGGATAATCCCAGGGAGCGAACGGTAGGTCCATCCAAAAAGATCACCTTATCCAAAGCCTTATTAAGAGCAAGGTCACCCGGAGAATTGATCAAGGCAGTCGAAACGGCCCCATCGAAGTGACCCCTGAGACCAGAAATACCAGCTATTGTCTCCGCAACGAGTGAAGCTGCCGAGAGATCCAATTTCTTAATGAGGAAGTTGTTCTTTTCCGAATAGTAAAGGGTATTGCCATCCGGGTCCAGGGTGAAGCCGCCAAGTCCTCCCAAAGACTGTGAATTCGCGAGGGTAATCTCGGTTACACCTAGCGGAGTTGAAGTCAGATCAATTTTATAGATCTTGCCGCTAGTAGGCGGCTCATTCGTATCACGAGCACCAATGTATAGAAAGTCACTCCGGCTCTCAACCTTAAACCAATCAAAGGAACTCTCAGTGGTGAAATCAATCGAAAATACTTGTGTAGTGACACTGATAGGTGAGTCAGATGGATTGATGAGATAGAGTCTTCGATCATTCGTAATGACATAGTAATTAAAGGTATTTTTTACATTCGTGATATCGACGATATTCTCAAGTATCGGATTAGCAGAGCCTCTCAGGGGCATAGTGCGAGTTACGTTATCCTCAAGATCAACCACACGTATGAATTGGTTTCCACGATCAACTAGCAGGAGTGAGAGCGAATTTGGATCAAGAGTCATGCCTCCCGGTTCAAATAAGGAAACATCTGTGGAAAAAGAGGTCCTTGGAGTGGTTTGGGTCGGAGTCTGTCGTAGTGAATTGAAAACATACTCAACGGAAGGGCTCAGGGTTGAAAGGTTTTTCAGTTCCAGGACACCTTTATCCCTTCCTGAATGAAGAGCGTAAATATGGTGTACCCCCGTATAGGGATTGGATGTGAAGGTCATTGCTTCGAGCCCTGCACCCAATTGCGAAAATCGAATATCTAGCGCGCTATCCGCTGGAGGGAGTCCGTCAGAGATTGTCTGAATGGCGCTGTTCCTGACATCAGGTCCTAAAGGTAGAACATGAATGAGCGAGGTAGTATAAACGCTGCTTTCCAAACTACTCTGAGAATCACTACCTCCGAGCCAGATCCTCTCACTCAGCTGGGTTCGATTTAAAAAGATATCGCTACCACTGGTGATAAGGCTTTTGACTACACCGTCATCAAAGGTTCGAAGAGAATCAAAGGTAAGACGTCCATCATTCTCCACGGTGAAGCTTGTGATAGCTGCTCTATAAGCACTATATTCCTTGGCTCCAATGTTTTTCAGGGAATAGAGCATGCGTTTTTGACCTATGATGAGGTTTTGGTAACGAAGTGTCTCAGTTGCAAGCTCCGATTCATCCTCAGAATTTAAACTGAACTTCTCCCGTAGTTTCACTGCAGCATGGGTAGTGATATTGCCGAAATCTCCCGATCTCATAATCCTTGGAATTTCATTAAATGGGTCTTGTCGCTGTTCCGTAGAGATATTAATCAGACGACTAAAGGAGGGAAATTGCTCGGAGATTTTAATCGAACGAGGATTTTCAAAACCTCTCGACCCTTGATTGCTTTTGTTAAGCAGTATGGAGACGTCTTCACTATCTTCATTGAGCACCAATAAGTCCAGGAGAGCAGAGGAACTGCCCCTATGCGTTCTTGTACGCATAGCAATCACAGATGATGGGGAAAATCCGGTGGTGTAGTAGACGGGGTTGTGGTAGGTGAAGGTCTGTGGGACATCACCTTTATGGTAGATGATAGCTAAGTTGTTACTAATTTCATTGGCTACAGCAATATCATTGTGTCCATCCTCATCCAAGTCTGCAATTGTTAATCCCCTGGGTCCTCGGCCCACGGAGATAGTTTCCGTCGGAAATCCGGGATGATTGAAAATGAAATCTTCATTTCCTCCGGTTCCAGTGGGTTTACCACCATTAAAGAATATGGTTATGGAACTCTGATCGAAATTGGAAACTACAATATCATTTCGTGTCTGAAGATCATTATCAAAGGATTCATTGAGATCCCCAATTGCGAGACCAGCTCCTACCCCTGTCAAATCATAGTCCTTACGATCTGGATCGTAAGTAATGCTCCTTCCATTATCCGACAAAATCACCGAAAGCTTTTGGTTCACGCTGTCTAACACCACGAGATCTGGGATGAGATCGTCATTGATAATTGTTGTTTCCAGAATGATTGGAAATGTTGTTCCCTGTACACTCCTTGAGGTATTAAAAATCAAGCCCTCGGTGGTAAGGAAAGAACCGAGGATTGAAAAGGTTTCCTCGGGGCTACTTTGTACACTAACTATGCCCGATGTGGTTCGTTGGGTAGAAAGAATGCCCGTGTGGTAGAACGGAAAGCTCGTGCTGTGCTGACCGTAGTAATAACCATCCCAAATTGTGTGGGCTAACCCGATTATAGGGGCTGTATCTGTGGGGAGGTTTGTAGGGGAATTTGAAAGCTCCTTTCCAAGAAATACGGTATCGGTCACTACAACCGATTTACTAAAAATATTTCCAGAAGCCCCAACATTGAGGTGTATCCCACTTCGAAAGAGATCTCCTATTCCTGTTGAATTGGGATTTCGCTGATAAACTGAAACTGAATTTGCTCCCTGGTTGGTAACGAGAAGATCCATAAATCCATCTACGCTAATGGTGGTGGATTTAATCAGGTCTATACTGACAGGATTTTCGAGAGTATCAAGGATTTGAATTTCCTCGGCGGTGTCTTCGGCGAACAAGCGACCGGAATTGTTTCCGGTGCCAAGTCTAAAGCTCAGCTTCTGCTCAACCGGATGTAGGATCACCAAATCGGGGTTTCCGTCTCCAGTGAAGTCATACATGAGAAAATCGCCTGCGCTTCCAAATGTGTTTCCGGCACCATCTTTTAGCACTGTGTCAGCACCGGGAAAAGACTGAAAGGTTTGTATGTTAAAGAAATTGGTGTCCACCATATCCATGGCTTTGAAGGCAAAGGTGCTATCTGTAAAGAATAAGGAATCAGGTTTGCCAAATTGGTTACCACCATTGATAAATGCCCTTGACAAGTCCAATTCATTAACTCTCGGAGTTAAAATTCGATTCGCTCGACGGATTGGTTGGCCACAGTGAATTGGACCTACAGAACGTTCGCTTACCGAAACGGTGTAAACCCCATCACCTACTGGCTCAGCGCCAATAAGAGCTAGTGGGTGAACACTTGTTCCAGCACCAGCGGCAAAACGGATAAAAATCTGTTCAAGGTTTAGTAATTCCCCACTAAGATCGCTAAAGACTGGAGTAGTGTTGATATCATCGTCAATCACCCAGTTAAGTGCCACATCTGTCAGCTCGGGACTAGATCCTTCTGTGGTGGTCTTCAAACAGGTCCCATCATCGTCTTCCTGGTTAGCACAGGACTGTTTTAAGGCAAAATTGGTAAAGTGACCGACGCAGACTTGTTCTGGGACATTGTCGGTTCTGACAAAGGTATCCTGGTAGGGGGCAGAATCAAAATCCACTACAACAACCCCTGTCGGAAAAGTTGTAAAGTCATTCATGGTACCAGCGGGTGAGGCAGTGTTGTAGTTGATATGAAATTTCATATCACGGTACCCGGCAATCGAAGCGCCATCGGCATCATTCTGTTCCGTCCAGCCATATGCATCGACGATCTTTATTGAACTGTCGAGGTCGGTGGTAGACACCAGAATTAGATCTTCTCCGCGGAGAATGCTGCGGTTTGTGTCAAGGTCCGCTTGTCCGGGGTTGGTCTGGTTGGTTGCATTGGGGGGGCCTACAATAAAACCCATGGCCCTTCCTACGGTTACCTGCAAAACACCGCCAAGGCAGTCTCCATTTGAACAGTCAGTTCCAAATGAGGAGGAGTTGATGAGCCAGTAATTTTGTGTGTCAAATGTGAGGGGTGGACTGGGCGGAGCGGCGGTACGCCCTGGGAATACATAAACGGAAGAAAGGTTTGGTACGGGCAGGAACATGTCATCAACAAAATCCTGGTTAGTATCATAGTAGAAGGGCTCACCTAATTCTTCATTACCAATTTCCGCAGGAAGCCGGGTTTTTATCATGGATGTGATCGCATAAATTCCATCATCATTAAGGGGGGTTACGGTAATTTCCCTGGTGGCAGGCTGCACTAGAATCGCTGCGGTATTTTGCTCAAAGCCTGGATTTGGATTCTTAATAAATCCAACCTGGGTGACACCGTGAGGAATCTCTAATTCAAAAGTTTGGTAGAGAGTTTTCTCAGTGCTGGGAAGGTTTTCTAGCTGGGCGAAGTTTGCCTCGAAGATATCATTTGATACCTGAGATGCAAGATTAACCGGCTGTGTGTATAGAGATTCCATCCCGGTGATCAAAAATTGACCCTTATCGGTTCGTGGCACGCCGGTTTGTGGAATAACCGCGCTTAATCCATTGACTGAAGTGTATTCATCTCGGTTGGATTGGGAGACAAGGAGTACGTCCCCATCATAATTACTTTGGTCGGCCCCGAAATCAGCCGCCATCAGGTCATTTGTCACTGTGATATTGGACTGATAACGTATATTTGCATCATCTTCTCTGGCAAGGTTGCGATCAGGTCCGCTATAAAGATTCACCTTAAAGGAATTGTTAAAGGAGTACTTATAATTGGAGTAACTATTCACTAGTAAGCTATATCCTGCCGGGGTGGGGGTCATAGCGAGATCGATGGGGTGAAAAAGATTGCCGAAGGCGTCGACTCTTGAGTAACCGGTCCCAGCTACCGTATAAGTATTTTGACTACCGTCAACATTCGCGTTGGTAATATTTGGTAAAGTCTTAAATTCTAGGCTGAAAGGATCCTGTGAGGACGTATAAATCAAGGATGAACTGATAGTAGTAGGTTCACGTTCGGGAAGTTCTTCAATTGCGGTAGAGCCCAGGTACACCATCTCAATTGTGTTATTAAATGTGTTAGCTATAAAGAAGTAGTCGGAGCTGGTTGGATCCGAATGTTGAATGGCCTTGTAGGGTCTATTGAGATGGGTGCTTGTTGCCAAAGAGTAGGCCGGAAATGAGCTGGTGCTTAGATCCAGACTGGTATAGATCTCGGAAATATCAATAGCTTTGATCTTGTTGTTATTAGTATCCGCGACAATGAGCCATGGCTTAGAGTTGCGATGTGCAAGGGATAGCCCTGTGGGGAAGTTGAACTGAGCCTGGGATCTATTTCCTGTGGCATCTCCGCTTCGTCCTATTTGCCCAGAAAGAATTCCAAGAGAAGATGTAAGCCCGGTGTTCTCGTCACGTAAGTAGGTGTGGATGGTGTGATATTCGGTGTTACTCACGAAAATCACGGCACTGGTGGGTGTAATATAAGTAACCGCAAGCCCAGAGGGACTGGACAGTAGATCTTGATCTACATTGGTAGAACCTGCTATAAGGCTAGTTTTCCCATCCAGTACCGTGAAAGGTACTGGGGATGAAAAAGAAGTGAAGCCAACGGATAGGAATCCTATCACCGTGCCCTTTGGAACGATGAATTTTCCCTGGCCCGGATTCGAGTCGCTCAGGTCAAATACCTCAGTCACGGCTGAAATACTACCATCGGATCGAAGGAACTTGATATTGAGCTGGTTTTCATTCAGTACGATTCCGTCCCCGGAGATGACTACTTCTTCGCCGGTATATTGAATATTTGGGACGAGGTTCCTAATCACAGGCGCTAGCTTGAGAGTGAATTTCGGATCGGTATTAGTGACGGTGGTTTGTACGTTGTCCCATAAGGTCAAGGGTAAATCTTCAAAGGGTTCTGTATTGATATTATCCTCGGTCGGCTCCCACACAAGGGTTGCCTTACTGAGCTTACCACGCTCTGGATTGGGATCGTCGATCCCCGTAACAGCGGTTCCTTTGCGGCAAATAGTGTTATTAGGCACCGCACCGGCAGTGATCAACAATGGTCCGTCACCCTCTAATGTGAGTGAATTCGCGTTCGACAAAACAACATCGCTGCCAACGAGAGTTATAGGACTGAGACTTGGAAATATTGGAGGCGACTGGGCCTGTACCGGATTGAAGAATTTAGTGGTATCCAGGCAGAAATAGGTAATTTGCTTATCAAGGTCTCTGGCGAAGAATTCCCTTCGATAGGTCTTTCCAACGAAGGCGATTTCACTAACACCCTGGTTTTCATCGTCGAAGAAGACCGGTAGGTCATTTTTGTTGGTTACGTTGAATTCGATTGCGACTGACTCTGACTCGGTGATCCCATCGCTGGCCAAAAACACAAAGTCATTGATATCTCCGTTAGGTACGGCAAAGGCAGCCACGTTATCAGGAGTCCATACCAACTCAAAGTCCACCTGCGCGACTCCGTCTTTTATGATGCGTGTCCCAGGGACTTCCTGGAGTTGGGCAAGGGAGCTGGATAGTGGAGTAGAAGTATCTAATTTCGATCGATTGGTGTTGAAAAAATAAAAATCGAGACGACTCAAATCTTCAACATTGAGATCCTTTACCGTCATGATGGTTTTCAAGAAAGTGACTCCCTGGGAAGCGTCATAGGTATCTATAGAAATTCCATTTACATCCTGGGCAAGTTCCAGAGTAGGGGAGTCATTTTCCTTTGATATGGTTAGCAGGTATCTCTGCGGAGCGGATTGTACCGGCTCATCATCAATAATGGTCGTAATCCGAAGGATCACAACATAGACACCGGATTGGTCAAGGGTTGGCGGCGTGAAAGACGGCGTCCAAATGAGTACTTTTTGTCCTACCGGAACCACCATACCCAAAGGGCCCTGAAGGAGTTGCACAGCAAATTCAGGAGCGTCTGATTCTACGGTATAGGTGTACTCAGTAAGGATCTTACCGACCTGCTCTGGTACAGAAGTGATCAGGGGAGGAGCGCTATCGATGAAACGTAGTTTAACTACTCGATGTGAACTCTCCTGTCCAATAGAATCCTGGCAAAATACGATGAACTCCTGCTGGCCCTGGAGGGCAAGAGGAGTAATCGTGAGTAATCCACTATCCTGATCCAGGTCAACGTTGGTAGGTTTCGCCTCAAAGAAGAAAGTGAGCGTGTCCTGTTCCGGGTCATTAGCAAAGAGCTGATAATTGAAAATATTAGCTCGATTCACAAAGAGGGGATCAGGAATAAGCTCCAGCGAGGGTGGATTATTTTTCTGTAAGACCTCCAGGGTGAATGTATTGGTATCGGTTAGGCCTCCATTGTCGCTGACCGTCACATCAACCACGTAGGTTCCCGCGTCATCGGCAAGGGGCTGTACAAGTAAAACCCCAAGGGGGCTGATGGAAGCGCTTAAAAAAGGAGAGACAGAAACGGAGTAAGACTGGTTGTCAGCAGCATCAGGGTCTGTGATCGAATAAGAATGAGTGAATAGCTCCTGTTCTGATACGGAGATGATTTCTGAAATGCTATTAAGGATTACAGGAGGACTATTTACGTTCTTAACCGTGATGTCAAATTCTTGGCTGGAGGAGGAGCCTGAAGCGGTGTCCTTCACTACAACCAATAGAGTGTTTGGCCCGACAAAGGAGTTCGGTGGAGTCCATGCGATTCGCCCAAAGGATGTGAGGTCGAATTCAACTGGCAGAGGTTGTCCATTGAGCGTGGATAGACTTGGGAAGAAGGAGAAGGCATCACCCTCTTCATCGCGAGCGAAGATTTTTGCTTCGAAGAGCAGTGCCTCTGTTGCGATGGTAGACCTGGTGCTGGAGATGTCATTGATTTTTCTCAAATCGCTTTCAATGATAGGCGGGTTATTCTTTCTTAGCACTGTGATCTCAAGATTCGTCGTATAAGAAAGGGCCGGTCCTGATGAAGGAAGATCTCTTACCCTTAGTTCAATGAGGTGTTCACCTATATGACTGGCGTTAGGAGTCCATGTAATCAGCCCGCTATTTGTGTTGATTGTCATCTTCGAGACACCCTGGGTTATTTCATAGACAAGAGGATCTCCATCCGCATCTGTGGAACGGTCTGCCAGGGAATAGGTAAAGGTAGAGGATTCATTAATCAACTCAGGTACCAGAGGTGCGCTGTTATTAATAATCGGAACCCGGTTTGTATTTTCAATCTCGAGGGAAAAGGTGAAGGTGCCCTGCTTGGTTGAATCTTGAGACTGCTGAGCAATGACCTCGATATTACGCACTGTGGGTTGATCGAAGGGAATACTATTCCAGCTCAGGGTTTGAACGACTGTGTATTGTGCGCTAGAGCATCCCGCTGGAATAAGACTACACTGAAAAGGTACGGAGGAGAGCGGACAGCTAGCTCCAGAACTCACGACATAGCACGCTTCCTGGGGGTCGGTTAGAAGTAAACCACCAGGGGGTACGGCAGGAACGCTCAGAAAGAGTTGAACTTTGGTCTTCGTGCCAAAGAGATCGTTCGAGGTAGTGCTTTCCTCATCTATTACACAAATCTCCTGGCTTGTTTCCAGGGGACAGGGGTCCGTGGAACGTACCTTTCTAAAAGTAAGGCCAGCGCTACTCCCTCCCGTGTATCCAAGATTGGATGAGAGAGCTGAGTCTCCTTCTTTGGCGGTGGTTTTCACGGTTGATGGAATGGATGGGGAAAAGAAAGGCTTATCATCTCTGGAGAGAATTTGGTAACGATAGGTAGCCGTGACACAATCAGACTCGAACCCAGAGCCGGTGATACGCGGAGAGCCGCATATGCTGAAGGTGACAGGGACTTGATCGGGGGCGCTGATTAATACTGCTGGACTTGAGACCTGTGACAGAAAAGTCACACTTCCCTGGTTATTGATTTCAAGCTGCAGGGAATTGAGATCAAAGGGATTATCTCTGAAGAGGGGTTTCACGGGATGGGATGTGGTGGTGTCGAACGGCACAATACTATAGCTGAGAACGCTATCAAGGTCCGGGTCCACGCCCCCTAGAGAAATAGTCTGCGGAAGGTCTTCATCAATGAATTGGAGAGTCTTGTTAAAGGTGAAGGTAGGCAGGTCTGGCGTATCGGCGATACGAGTTCTTATGATGAGATCGGTGGGTTTATTTCTATCATCGATTGCCCGAATTTTGATGGTAGGTGCATCGACTATGTGGCTCGTTTGGGGAGTCCAGGTGAGAGTGAGAGTAACATGACTGAGATTGGGCGCTGAAGTTTGGGTCAAAGTAACCCCCGGACCCTCAAGTTCTTGAAAACTTAGTGGGTAATCTCCTTCTTCGTCAGTGAAAATCATCGTGATTTGATTTTCAACACCCTGAAATAGAGAGGCTGTACGTAAGGATGGATCCTTGTATACAAGGGGTTCTGAGGTAATCAAGAGATCTAGCTGTGAGTAGGGATTCTGGGTAGGTACCAGCTGGGATGAGCCAACGGGTGTAGAGGTAATGATCATCTGTTCAATCGTAGGCGGATTATTGTCTGCTTGTACGATGAGAGTGAAGGCCTGGGTGGCAGTTGCCAGACCATCACTAGCTTGAATACAAATATCGATGGAGGTAACAAGCCCTTCTTGATCTAGAGAGGATTCCTGGTCTTCTAATCCGGCTAGATTTGTACTGCCCTGCAGCTTTCGATCTGATGCGAAGAGTTCAACAAACTGCTGAGGATTAGGATCACAAGAGAGATTGAGCTCCGGGATGTCCTGGGTGAGGAGAGTGAGGAATGAGGAAGTGTCGTCTTCATCAGTTACATCAATATTATAGAGATAAGAATCATTTTCCTTAAGTGTGGTGAGCGGCAAGGATCGGAAGAAGGGGGGGTCATTTACAGGTGTGACTTCAACGTTGAAATTGAAGAAAACGGAAGATCTTAGGGCCGAATTCTTAGAGGAATCGATTCGTACAATCACAGGATAGGAGCCGGGCAGGTTTGGGATCCAGCGGATTGTAGCCTCACCATCGAGATCGTCATCTTCTATGGTCATGCCAGGAGGTAAAAGATGAAAATGGAAGCTCAAGGTGTCGAAAAAATCCGGGTCACTATATTTGAGACCGGTGATGTAAAGGCTGTCCTCAGTGGTCTGTGTCAAGGGATTAACAGAGCCGCTTCGAATAGCGGGATCATCAAGGTCATTAAGAAAAATGCGCAGGGTATAGAGTTCTGAGGAGAGTGGAGTGGTAGGGGGTAGACCACTAACTGAGATGTCACTGACCTTTCCGGTGTCCTGGGCAAACACCTTAATGTCATAGAATGGAGAAATGGTGTCTTCATTGGTGGGGTTCCATTGCACATCAGCACCATCAAAGTCCATATCACCGGGATTGCAGGTTGGCGGCACGATGGGGGGTACACTATCCGGATCGCAGCCCCTGGTCTCAAAAATGTAAAGGAGTGAATTTTCCTCCTCATCTATCCCCTGTATTGCGAAGGTGAATGCCTGGTCTTGTGTAGCTAAAGCCTCAAGCTTGGTATTTTGGATTACGGGCTGGTCATTGACCGGGAAAACACGGATACGAATTAGAGTTTCGATGGAAGTGGGTCTGAGAGAATCTATTGAATTCGAGGCGAAACTTCTTGCTCTAAGCTTCCAAATGATATCGCCGCCGGACGCCCCGAATTCAGTGGAGTTAAATTTGGGAAATGTGAATCGTTCCTCGGGCGCCCAGTGTAATTTGGCGAAATTCTCGGGGGTGGTTTGCACAAGATTTGCAGGTGATGAAAACTCAAACAGTATCTGATTATTCGTAGTCGAAGATAGGATTTGAAGTCCGGCGAAGCTGGTAAGATTCATGAGTTGATAACTGAAAAACTCAGGGGGAAACAGCTCTCGCTCAAGTTCTCGAATCCCTGTGGTATCTAGCCCATAACTGCTGGTTAAAATAAAGGTTTCTGCCTCGGAAAAACCCTTGGGAATATAAAGATCTAAATCATCGATGGAGATCAAGATCTCTTCCAATCGATCCTCATAAAAGACCACGGCGGAGACAGAACTAAGGACATCTATGCTTTGGTGCTCAATGCTGAGAAATTCAGGTTTGTCAGGAGCATTTTGAACCAGGATGGAAAACTCTCGTGTAGCGGTTCGCGTGGAGTTAACCGAGGCTCCCCCGCCCTGGCCAGGATCAGTCACTTTAAGCACAAAGGTTTCCAGTCCTACATTACCATTGGTAGGTATGAAGGAGAGAAAGACGGAGTCGGGGGAGGTGGGATGGAGCGGAGAGGAGGAAAAGGGAGGTGCTGCGAAGGTCAAATTATCAATGGAGGCGGAAATCAGGGAAACTCCAAGAGGTGAAGAAAATTGAAAACTAAGGGGTTCTGTCTCTTGATCTTCCGCCTTTACCGCGAAAAGAAAGGGACTTAGCGATGCAGGATCCTGTTGTCTTGCGAAGAAGTCATCCTCGAAGCAAGTAGGTGTTGTTACACAGATTGGAATGACTCCCAGGGTGCCTATCGCCTGTTGGTTAATGGAAACAAATGAGGGTCTATTGTCAACAGGCAGGATCTCAAACGCGACAGTTGTAATGTCGGATTTTGGACAGGGCGGTGAGTCTCCTGTTTTTTGGCATTCGGATAAATCATCCTCCTTGAAACGATCGGTAGCGGTAAACTGTAGATAGTAGGTTGTGATTCCAAAAGGACTATTGCCGGTTAATTTGCGTGGGGAAAATGTGAATTGAAAAAGAGCCCTGGGTGAATTTAGAGGTGCTGGCACCGTAGTTCCGAAGAAGCTGAAATTTGCGGTTACACTAAAGTTGGTACCATCACTAAAAAGAAGCGTTGGATTAGAGAAGCTGGAGTCAAAACTGCCCACTACCGTGAAAGTGACAAGTTCCAAAGACTCGGCGCTTAAAAGGTCAGCATCCAGAACGTCCAGAGTATCCACCTTCGACTCTCCTTCTGTCAGGGTAAAGGCCGCGGTGAAGAGTGGGTTATCTTCGAATTTTGGAGGGTCATTGGAGTCCGTGACCTGCAGGATGAGCTGCGCGATGGTGGAGTTGTCCGGATTGTCTCTCTCTTCTACTTTTAGCACCAGGGAATGGTCCGCAACACCATTTTCTCCCGGCGAGGAAGTAAGATGCAGAATGCGTGTACGGGTATTTGATTCTGTAGCGCTAAGATCAGCCAGAAATACGCCGGCGGTTCCCTTGTCGATGAGGGTAAAAGAAAGGGGATCCCCTTCCTCATTGGTTACCAGGTCAAGTAAATCGATTGTGGTGGTCAGGGTATCCTGCCCATCGGTCTGAAGAATGGGGCCGATGATTCCGGTGGTGAAGGTGGGGATATCATTGACAGATCGGACCTCCAGGAAAACATCCGTGACGGTTTTTCCGGAAGCGTCTGAAACCCCTCTTGTGTTTGCTTCCAGGTGCAGAACATAAGTAGCTACAGTGGGATGGGAACCTATAGATGTGGTAAAGAGATCATCAAAGTCGATAGTCTCCCATGAGACAAGCGTCTCCACAAAATTGGTTCCCTCATCACCATCAATGGGCTCAAAATTAGGTGGTTGGATAGTTTCGTTAGTGGATGAAAGAGATGTTCCTGAAGACCTTGCTGCGACATCTACACTACCGGTCACTGCCGCCAGGCTAAAAGAAGCCTGCAAGTTGACACTCTGGAGATCCTCATCTTCCACCCGGATCAGCCTCTCAAATAGGGCGTCTTCAAATACAAGAAAAGGATTCGCGGGGGTAATTGGGTTTTCTTCCAGGTTTCTTAGTCCCTCTCCGAAGAATATGATTGGAGGGTCAGCTACGGCATTAACGTTGATTTTGAATCGCTGGTCGCGGCATGAGCTGGCCAGGATCAGGGTTGGGTCCACTTTTTGAGGATCTCGTACGCAGGCACGTACAATGACGGAATGGACTTTATCCTCGGTGCCTTCCACATGTTCCTGCCGTGGAGTCCAGGATAATACAGCTGTAGTGTTTGTAGTTTTGAAAGTGTTTGAGTTGATGCTTATATCACCAGGAGGATCGGGAAGCTGGAGTAGAAAAAACTGGAAACCGTCCCAGAGTTGAGGATCCTTATCCGAATCGTTATAGGCGGCCAACTCAAGGGTGAAGAGGGTGTCTTCGAGAGCGGATACGTTACGATCGGCATTGAATTTGACATTGGTTGTGGAATTACTTAGCCTCACAGCCGGATTATGGGTAGCAGGGTCAACAAAGAATATCGGATCGGCGACATCCGCTACCCGAAACTTTAGAACCTTGGTGGAGACCGTGGTTGCTCCGGTGGCGGCAATTGCGTTTAGAGCCTCCAGGGTCATGGACACAACAGGTGGAGAACATTGAGAGGTCTCATCTGGATTTACCCAGAGCGGGAGACTGCATATGGGAGTGCCGGCCTTGGAGAGATCGATGTAGTCTTTCACTTGGGGAGCCCCAGTCATGACCACAAAGGAATTTTGCGAACCAACTCCGATAGCGCCTCCCTTGGCCACATTCACCAGGGTGAAATTTGACTTAAAACTAGACAGGGAAGTGTCTTCCTTCTTGATAACAATATCGTTGATGGCCTGATTTTCCTCATCTTTGATCTCCTGCTTGAGTTCAACCCGCACACCCTCTGCCAGATCCACAATGCGAAGGGAATGAACCTCTCCCGTTTCATCCAGTAGCGGCAGATTGTTCAGGAAAAGTGATCTGAATTTGGGGGCCTCATCTACCGACAGGACCTCAATTCTCACATCAACTGTATTCACCTGGTTCAGGCAGTTGTCAATGAGAAGGGAGAGGGCTGGACACACAGCCCTGGTTTGAATAAGAATTTTATTTTCCTTTATGGCGCCTACACCGGCGGGGAGATTCTCCCCGGTATCTACACTTCCAGGAGTCCATTGGATTTTCGCTGATCGATAGGTCGCACCGTTGGAGTAAGGCTCAAGCTCTATAGGGAGAGGCTCTGTATTGAGCCTGGCCAGAACGGGGGCGTTATACTGGAAGGTGAAAAGTTCCGGATTAAAGTAAGGGCTTGTCTTGGGTTTAGTCGGTGGTACCGGGTCGATATCAAAAGAGTGGATCCAAAAGGTCAGGGGTTGATCTTCAGTGGAGGCCAGGGTGATGGTGACACTCTTAAGAGGGGACAGAGAAGGCGGAGTTTGACTGAGTGCGTTGCCGGCGCCCTCAAGAAAATAGGGTTGATCATTTTGGTCCAAGACCTCAATGTGGAATCGATAGAGGTTTTCCTGTTTAGCCTTTCCACCAGGGTCATCGGAGAGGATATCGATAGTTTGGATTAAAACTGAATCCTGGCTGGTTGGCGTTCCTTCCAAAACCAGGGCGTAGAATGTTTTGCCTTCGAGGGGCTCCTGGCTTAGTGTTAGCCAATCTGGATTAGCTGCTAACTGCAGCAATTCCGCTGCGGCGTTTTTACCATCGGCATTGCCGATGGAGAAGCGATTCTCGTCATCATTTCCCTCAAAAATAATCTCGATCGGCTCTCCCTGTTGAGCCTTGAAAAGAACAGAATTTGATACTTCCCTGTAAGCCTCAAAGAAATCTGGATTCGATTGAATTTGAATGCGAAAGGGCTTGTCAGCATAGACAGAGGAACCTGGAAATTCTCCTGTCACCAGCCCCAGGGTGTTGACACTTTCAATGAAAGGGGCGTCTTCTACGGTTGTAACAGAGAGAATAATACTCTGTTCAACACTTGCGACACACGAAGAGGCGATTTGGATGTCGGTATTTTGTAGAGCGCTGCGATAAATTTTAAAGTCATCCAGTTTTCCTCGAAACTTTTCAAGTTGATCAATTCCCAGGCTTAATCGGCTGAAACTTGACTGGACCGCTCCACTTAGAGGGCTTGAACTGGCTTGTTGACCGTCCACGAATAATGTGAGTGAGCTTGAGTCATAAACTACAACAATATGATGCCACTGTAATGGATTCAGAGTACCGCCTGACAACTCCTCGGAACCGATGGAAGTGGAGATTCCAAATTGGGCTTGATAGGAGTTCCCCGAGGGGGTCAACTTTAAATATAGAGTTTGATCTTCACTGATGAGAATGGTTCCTGTTTGAAGACCCAGGCCAGGAAAGGATTGGGGCCGTACCCAGATTTCAAGGCTGAACTTGTCTTGAATCTGCAGGTCCACCGTACGGATCGTGTCAAGGCGGTCATTAACCCCGTCAAAAAATAGAGCCTGCTGTATGGTTCCAGGAACTCTGAGAACATCTCCGGTTAAAAATCCGTCATTGCCGCTAATCAGGTCAGCGACAAGTGTGCCAGCCGCCTCTTCAAACCCATAGAATCCAATCAGGTCTTCTGAGAGGGCGAGATTACCAAGACAGGAACGAACACCGTCATTTCCCTTGTTATCGGTCGCCCGGAACACCAGTATGTTTTCATCTCGAAACTCATTTCCAAAGGGCTTCCATTGGAATGTGCTTATGGTACTTTCTTTTAGTGAGCTGCTAAGAAATACAGAGGTGGAATCCCATGCATAGTCTGTGGAAACAGGAGGGATGAAAAAGAACTCAGAAGTGAACTCAGGCACAGCGGTAGTTTCCTGGTCCTCCCCGGAACCGGTTCGCGTAATACCAGCGTATTCAAAGCTGATTTCATCTTCTGAATCCAATTCGAATCCGCACAGAGTAAATTGGGCCAGTTTATTTTCATCTATGGTCAGGGGAAGGGTGGCGGATGCGCTGGTTCTGCAATAACGAAGCTCTTCAGTGGTGTTAAGAACTGTACAGACCGAATGGGGGGATTGACGAAAAATATTATCCGGACGAATCTCATTGGTCCAGCAGATGGCCTGTAAATCAGGCGGGTTATTACTCGCTATCGCTCGAAGGGTTAAGGAAAAAGGAACTTCAGTACCCTTTTGCTCGATTCCTGAAGTATTTTTAGGGAAGTCTGTAGCCACGATCTGCAGGACACGATTCCCGCTCAGGGCCAGATCATGATTGGACTGTACATTGAGAAACACTTCAATTTCACTGGATGTAATACCGGAAACAGGGTCAAGTTTGAAAAGTTTATTGGTACGAGGGGAGCCTGAGGCCGTGGAAGTGGTTAAGAAAATGTTGGGAGGTAGAGACCCCGAGAGGCTGATTAATTCCACATCCATACGGTCCACATCAAAAATCTGAATTCTTGTGGTGGAAAGTTGAATTCCTTCACTTACTGGAAACACCCGAGGCGTGTTGGTTTCAAATTCAGGAGCGGCGTTTACGACGAAAGTGACCTGGGCTTGAGACAGGTTGCCCGCAAAATCTTTAATGCTTGCAAATAGCGTGTGGGAACGAGGCCCAAGGGCGAAAATTACATTCTCAAGGGTAAAAGTCCCTACCCCTTTCCCGGTGAGAGAATCCCGTTCCTTTTGAAAAAACTGCTGAGCGAAGTCCGCCCCAGGCGCGAGGGTGAACCTCAGGGGGTTAAGAAACTCGATCTTTTCATTAAGCCATACTTTTAAGGAGGAAAGGTCGATGGCGGTTTCATCTGAATATTCAAGCCGAATGTTTAAATCGCCGGACACTTCCGCGGGTGGATTTTGCGGAAGCGGAATGATGAATTGCACAACTGGGGAAGTAACATCAAGTGCTGCTACGGCCTGAGAGGATAAAACCTCTCCTTCGCTAAAAAGATCCACGAAGGAAGAGAGTTGCCCGCGACTGCTGTCCCCTCCGAAAATGGAGGCTGATACCAGGTCAGCGCCTTCTCCAAAAGCGCTGTCCCCATCGGCGTCCATTTCAAAGATTCGTACAATTTTTCCAAAGGTGTCTGAACCGGATTTCTTGCGAATGACCGGGGCCAGGTTTTGAATCTGGGGCTTATCGAAGACCACCAGGGGCTGAGTTTCATCAAGGTCTCCATTCCCGTCGAGGTCTACCTGCTCCTGAATTACAAGTCTTTCGCTCAGATCTTGAGGAATCCATTCATTGGGATTCCAATCAAAGGAGCCTGGGTTTTGAGCAAAATCAGTACGAAAGCCGGAGAGGCGCCTATCCCACTCTTCCAGTTCCCTTGTACTAATAACCTCAACCTTTAGATTCTGTCCTTGCTGTACGTCTATGGAAGCGTCAATAGTGAGGTCAACAGAGGAATCCGCCTCCCCCAGTATTTTGTTATTAACCGATGGGCGAAAAGTGATGCTCTTATCTATGGGTGGGGAAAAATTTGGTCTTTTGAGCTTGATTTTGACAAGGTGGGTAGAGATATACAGGGATGCCAGGCTAGTGACACAGATGGTTTTGGAAAGGGATGGGGGGCTAGTAACACAGCTAGTTTTTGATAGTGATGGGAGTTGGGTGTTGACGGTACCTAAAATGGATATCTGATATTTACCGTCTGCCCCGGTGAGAGCCTGCCCTAATTTGAGATACTCAACTTCGCCAATGTCGCCTTCATCGCGGACTGCCCAGAGCTCAACCGTGACACCTGAAAGCGGTGAATTAGTCTGCCTCTGGAGATCTACATTGGAAACAACTTTGGAGACCCTGGACAAATTTCGAAGAATAGACTGGCTGGTGGATTGCGGAACTCCCACTTCTCCATTGACTTGAGCCACAACTCCGGCACTTTGAGAAGGCGAGCCTGGTGCCGTAGGAGTGCCGGTGGTTCCACCTGAAGAGGGAATACCCCCGCCCCCGCCCCCGCATCCCTGGAGCAGCAGGGTGAGGAGAAATCCTATTAAGGCGGCCCGGTTCCAGTACTTTGATTCATTCATAAATCGGGTCCAAAGAACCTGGGATGCCAGGAACAACCACAGTCTTTTTAAAGGACTCCTCGACTTCAAGAGTATACAAAAAGCTTTTAAATATTACCATTTTTGTAGAACCAATTCTGTAGATCATTTGTTCGAGGTAGACACGGGGGAGGTGGATTCAGCGCCATGTAGCGATGTTTCGGCCCCTTCCCTGGGTACTCAACCATTAGTGTAGTCTCAGTCTGATTAGTTATGCGGCTGCGGGTTTAGATGCTGAAAATAGAGTCACAATTCCAAAACTTAGAAGCTGGTAGGAGCTTTTGGTGAAGCCGTGTTCGAGCAGCATACGGGCTACCATAGCCTGGGGAGGGAAAGATTCAATGGAGTCTGCCAGGTATTTGTAGGCTTCACGATTTCTACCAAAGAACCAAGAGACCAGCGGAAGTACAGTTCTAAGGTATTTAGAATTAAGAGATCTTAGGAGTGGGTTTTCAGGTTGGGTCAGTTCCAAAATCAAAAGCTTGCCCCCCGGCTTTAAGATTCTGTGGGCTTCTTTGAGAAACTCACTATGGTCGGGCATATTCCTGAAGCCAAAGGCGATGGTCAAGCCATGAAAGCTCTCTGCTTGAAAAGGTGTGAGAACGCCAGTTCCCCTTAAAAAAGGAAGTTCGGGCTCATGCTGTTTGGCAATCTGCAGCATTCCGAAAGACAGGTCCAGTCCAAGCGCGGTTATGTCTGGTTCAGTTTTTTTTAGAAGGGAAGTGACGTCGCCGGTACCGCAAGCCACATCGAGGATGAGATTTCCCTTAGTTAATGGGCATGCTCTTAGGAGTTGATTTCTCCAACCCTTGTCCAGATTAAGGCTTAACAGTCCATTCATAAACTGATAATTTGGAGCGATTTGATCAAAGTAGGTTTCAAGAACCCGGGATTCCTCAAGAGCCATGGATGGATTTTAGCATCAATTGCTCCGACAGACTCCTAGGGTAGAATTTTGTAGGGGTGTGGCAGGCTTAACTTTAGTTCCTGGGTTTGAACCCGAGTTCCTCTCAGGATTCTCAGGTCGGTTCCATCGAGGGTAATGACGCTGGATTCTATGGAATGGGAGCACATATTACCAACGATCTGGGTCACTTGCCCCGAAAATAGTTGAAGCAGTTCAGTCCTGGTTTTGGCGGGTTTCTGGCCAGATAGATTAAAGGAAGTGACGGCCAGGGGAATTGAAAGTTCCCTTAATAGGTCCAGAGTGCCTTCATGCCTGGGGATCCTGATTCCAATCCTTTCGCTCGAGGGGTGGCAGTGTTGATATGCCCGGGAGACGGACCTGGAAATGAAGGTGAGTGGTCCAGGCCAGTGGTGCTCCAGCCACGGTATGAGGTCTTGAGGGATATGCTGTATTTTCCCTGCCGCTTGATGGTCTGCAACAAAGAGAGTAAGTGGCTGATCAAACTGCCGGCCCTTGAGTTGGAAAATTTTTTGCACAGAATCGTAATCGTCAGCGCGGCAGGCCAGTCCCCACAAAGTGTCGGTGGCGAGTGCGAAAACTGGCTCCAGGTTCATTTTTTGATTACCAATATTCTGGGGATTTGTGCAAAGTCCGGGAGAAAAATGAATTTCTGAATGGGTGTTTTACACAGAACTTGTTCCAGGGTATCCGACTGGTCCTTTCCAATTTCAAGGAATGCTTGTCCGCCAGGCTTTAGTACTCTCGGAATATCCTTAAGAATCCTGAGGATATGGCGCAGTCCGTCGTCTCCTGAAAAGAGAGCCGTTTGCGGCTCAAAACGCAAGACTGTCGGGGGGAGCGTGTTTCTCGACTTTTCCGGGACGTAGGGGGGATTTGAAATGAGGTAATCAAGGCTGTTTTCTGGAATAAACCGTAGCAAATCCCCCTGGACCCAGGAGGGACTTACCCCATGAAAGAATGAATTCACTCGTGCTGTCTTTAAGGCTTCCTGGGATAGGTCACTGCCGATGATCTGAATCTTTCTTCTCTCCATTGCGATACTGATGGCAATGATCCCGCTTCCTGTGCCGAGATCAAGTGCCACTCCCTGGGCATCGGGCTGAACTTCAGATAGAAATTGCTGCAGAAGTAGTTCGGTTTCGGGTCTGGGGATCAGGACGTGAGGATTGACTACAAACCGACGCCCCCAAAAGTGCTCAAAACCTAAAATATAGGCTAACGGTTCGAAGCTTTCCCTTCGTACCAAAAGACATTCCAGGCGAGACTCGACCTCCCCGTCCAGTTTTAATCTGTCCATTTCCCCTACCAGGGAGGATGGATTGGAAACATTTAGGATGCTGGCCAGAATCGCGAGATATTCCTTTTCAGGAAAGGGGGTTACTTTTTTAAGCCGTAAGACCCCGCTTCTATAAAGCATCCTTGCAGAAAGTCTTTCTTTGGGGGGCATGATCGGTGTACAGAAGAGGAATTTCTAAGAGTCCTAGCCCGCTTGAAGTGCCTCAAGTTTGCGGCGTTCTTCATCCAGGGTAAGGGCCTCAATCACGTCTTGGAGCTCGCCTTCCAAAACAGCTTGTAGAGAATGTAGTGTAAGGCCGATTCGATGGTCTGAAACTCTGCCCTGGGGGAAATTGTAGGTGCGAATTTTTTCAGATCTCTCGCCGGTTCCTACCTGCGAGGAGCGATTTGCGGCTAATTCAGCTTCCCGTCTTTTCCTGTCTTCAGCGGCTAATCGAGCTCGCAAGACTTTAAAAGCCTTGTCTTTGTTCTTAATCTGGGACTTTTCATCCTGACAAGATACGGTGGTTCCTGTGGGGACATGGGTAAGTCTAACCGCGGAATAGGTTGTATTTACTGATTGTCCTCCAGGACCGGAAGCGCAAAAGGTGTCCACTCGAACATCTTGCTGGTGGATTTCAAAATCAATTTCTTCTACCTCTGGAAGTACAGCCACAGTAATCGTTGAAGTATGGATTCTTCCTGAAGATTCCGTGGTGGGGACTCTCTGTACACGGTGAACTCCACTCTCAAATTTCATCTTGGAATAGACCAATTCGCCTTGTATGGAAAGAATGATCTCCTTAAATCCTCCTACTCCTGTTTCATGCGATGAGAGGGTTTCTACCTTCCAGCCCTGAGATTCAGAAAATTTGGAATACATGCGGGATAAGTCAGCCACGAAAAGCCCGGCCTCATCTCCCCCGGCCCCCGCTCTCAACTCGACAATGATATTTTTCTCATCCAGGGGGTCTTTGGGTAACAATAGCGACTGCAGCCGTATCTCCAAAGATTCAACGGACCGAGACGTTTCAGCAAGCTGCTGCTCAGCCCACTCACGCATTTCTTCTTCCAGCTCAGGATCTGAAAGAAGATTCTGAGCCTCTTCGACCTCTGATCGGCAGCCCACCAATTCGCCCCATAAGGTGACAATCGGTTCACAGCGCTTGAACTCACGCGCGAGTTCCTTATACCTCTCCAAGTCGCTCACGACTTCGGGGTCGGCGATCAGTGACTTGACCTGTTCATGATGAACGAGGAGGTCTTTTATTTGTTTTTCAACCAGCATAGGATCGGCTCAATTCAGGACAACTTAGATTCTTCCGGCTTCCAGCAAGAAACGAATGATTTGACCAGTTGTACTACCCTTGGAGTGGCTTCATTGGCCGCCTGCACAACTGCTTCGTGAGATTCCTGATGTATATCTTCACCAGTTGCCTTATTGGTGATCACGGAAAGTCCTATGATGTGATCAATTCCGGCATGGCAGGCTGTAATGACTTCCGGTACTGTAGACATGCCAATGGCGTCCGCCTGTCGTGAGAAATATCTCAGCTCCGCTCGAGTCTCATAACTGGGTCCTGTCACCGCCATGTAGACTCCTCTTTGGGTCCGAGTCCCTTTTTCCATGGCAATTTTTTCGAGCAGCTTCATGGCCTCTTGAGAGTATGGGGCGGACATGTCTGGAAATCGGGGGCCTAACTCTTCATGGTTTTCTCCAGTGAGCGGATTTTGAAAAAGAAAATTAATCTGATCTTCAATAATCATGATGTCGCCGACCTGGAAGTTGCGGTTCAAACCACCTGCGGCGTTGGTGACGATCAAAGACCGGACTCCCATTTCAGCCATAACTCGGACCGGGAGTGTGGCAACGCTCAGGGAATGTCCCTCGTAATAGTGAAACCTTCCCTGGAAGGCAATCACTTCCTTCCCCTCCAGCAGCCCATATAAGGCTCGGTTGGAATGTCCAGCTACGGAGCCCATGGGGAAGTGGGGGATCTCTTCGTAGGAGAGGGACGAATGAACTTCAATTTCATCAGCGATCGGCCCCAGTCCAGTACCACAAATAATTCCAATTTCAGCGCTGTTGCAAAGATGCTCTTTAAGGTAGCCAGCGGACTCTCTAATTGTTTCCAAGCTGCTCATAATGACTCCTTACTCCGCAGGCATAACTTACAGATCCCGTAAATTTCAAGCTTATGATCAAGCATTTGGAATCCAAGATTCTTCGCCACTTCCCTTTGCAGCGTCTCAATTTGCTCGTTCTCAAACTCATAGATTTCATTACATTCCACACAAACAATATGATCATGATGTTTTCGATTAAAGCTACTTTCGTAGCGTGTGATTCGATCTCCGAATTGGTTTTCCTTTGCGATTCCGCATTCAGTGAGTAATTTAAGGGTTCGATAGACCGTGGAGTATCCGATTGAGGGATTTTCTTTTCTCAACGCATGAAACAGTTCCTCAGCATTGACGTGCGTTTGGAGACTAAGCAGCTTTCGAAGGACATCCATTCTTTGCTGCGTCTGCTTAAGCCTCTTTTGCTTGAGAAACTCGATGAATCTATGGGTAGCGTCCCGGGCATCCCGGTCCGGTGAAGGCATCGCGAGTTAATACTACCACATCCGGGGGGCGGTTTTTCAAAGATGCCTTTTAATGAAGTGGTAAATAAGACGAACAGGTAAAGTTGAAAACATAGACAAAAATATGCAATTCCTGCTATTTTTTGTAAACACTGGTCCCGTCTGCACCGATTTGGCATTATTATGGAGCGAGAGGCGGGGTCTCGAATGCAGATGCTTATTGGTAACAAGTACATCCTCTGGATTACCGTTCTTTTGTCGGTTGCTGTCCTGCAGGGCATTGCCATTTCCAGGGATCAGCTCATGACCCCCAAAGAAAAGCCAATTCTGATGGTCACAGAAGATTTTGCCTTTCTTAGGCAGGTGGAACCGGAAAATATGAAAGTTCATCCGGTCGCACTTGTAGCGTCTCTAGAAGAAATGCGAGAAATCTCCGAAATGGCAAAGCCGCTCGCCGTGGAGTTTGATCACCCGGAGATGAGTTTCAACGCTGAAGGTAAGGCAGGAGAAAAGAGCACCCAGACAGGTGAGGGATCACATTCAAGTATTTCTTCAAAATCAGCTGAGTCACAGCAAGGAAGTTTAAAATCCAAAGTTAAATCGCCAAAAGTAAACCCGCTGAAAAATCAGATCAAGAACGGCGAGTTTATCTACCATAAGGTGTTGAGGGGAGAAACTCTATCCTCAATTGTGAAGCTCTATGATATGACGGTTTCACAGCTTGTGCTAACCAACGGAATTAGTGATCCTGATCATATTTATCCTGGTTATAGCCTTAAGATAGCTGTCGAAAAAGAGTTTTTTCATACGGTGAGAGAAGGCGACACACTATGGTCCGTCTCGCGCCTTTATGGTGTTGGTGTAAAGCTCCTTAAGACCTTAAACGGTTTGAAAGAAGACTGGCTTATCGCCGGGCAGCGTATCAAGATCCGCATTGATGATCTCTCGCAGGAGTCTGTTCAACGAGTGATTCTGGCTCGAAAGACAAAATCGAGGTTTATGTGGCCGGTAACTGGGAGAGTGAGCGATCAATTGGGTTGGAGAATCCATCCTGTGACTCGCAAGAGAGACTATCATAAAGGGGTCGATATTGCTGCGCCTAAAGGGCAGAAGATCGTAGCATCCGCTACCGGGAAAGTCTTGTATTCAGGAGCTTCACGAGGATACGGAAACCTGATTATTCTCCAGCATGATGGGGGATATACGAGTCGCTATGCCCACTGTTCCTCCCTTTCAGCAAAAGGTGGCGAGACCGTAATTCAGGGGCAGGTCATTGCAAAGGTTGGCGCCACAGGTTTAGCTACTGGACCGCATCTGCATTTTGAGTTAAGAAAAAAAGGAAAAATAGTGGATCCGGAAGACTTTATTGGCCCTCTGCCTGGTTCATATGGGGGCCGCGTTATCGCTCGCCGGTAATTGTGATCCTCAAGGTGAGGGCGCATCAAATACGGAGGTCCTCCGTTATTGGGACAAATTATTGTCCAAAAGTGAAATTTTTCGTATGATACACGCTCTTATCCCGGACAGATTCAGCTTCGGGAAGTGAATGCTAGAACAAAGGGTCGGTGGGTAGCTCGAAACCCATTCCTTTTGCTCCCGACCTTGTAAGGTGAAAACTATGAAAGCAATGATTCGGTTCATCTTAACCTTTCTTTTCTGTATAGCGATGAATGCTGCCGCACCCTCATTGAGGGTTGGAGTGGTGGACCTCCAAAAAGTTCTTTTCTTTTATGATGAATTTAAGATTCTAAGAATCGAACTGGCGAATCGGTCCAGTCGGTATGAAAATGAACTCAATGAAATGGAGAAGGAGCTTAACGGAATAAAGCAAAAACTACAGAACACCGCTGTTTCTGAGGATGATAAGCAAGCTTTGGAAGGTGACTTTTCTCGAAAGATGTTTGATCTCCAAAGAAAGTACGAACAATATAAAAAGAAACTTGATGAGTCCAAGGAAGAGGATCTTGAAAAAATCAAAGCGGTCGTATTTGATGAGATTTCCAGAATCGCTCAGGTTAGAAAACTTGATTATGTCTTTGATCAGAAGCAACTGTATTTTGGAGATGCCCTCGATTTGACGGATGAACTCATAGAAATTTTAAATCGCAAGGGGAAATCCCCCACCAAGGGCACTTCTGCCAAACGAAGGTCACGAAAGAATTAGAGCTCTCATGAGAGCGGTTACGACTCACGAACTCCGGAGCCATATTCAGGGAGAATGGGTTGGTGATGAAGATATTCTTATCGGAGGGGTATCTGAAATCAGTTCCGCCAGAGCTGGAGACCTTGTTTACGCGGTCTCAAAAGAAAAGGCGCAATTAGTAGAATCCTGCCAGGCTTCTTTCGCCATCCTTCCTCAAGGTACATGGCGGCTTAAAATTCCCCATGTAAAAGTCACAAATCCTTATTTAGCATTCGCCAAGGTTTTGCGCGTGATGGACTCATACGTCCCTACCTATGATCGTATTCACCCAAACACTTCAATACATGAGACTGCGCAGATCGGGACGGATGTAGTTCTATACCCGGGGGTATTTGTTGATGCTGGGGTTTCTATAGGGGATCGGACAGTAGTCTACGCAAATGTCTCCCTCGGGCAGGGGGTGACCATTGGCGAAGATTGTTTGATTCACTCCAATTGTTCTATACGTGAAAGTGTCAAAATTGGAGATCGAGTGATTCTCCAGCCTAATGCCGTTATAGGAAGTGATGGTTATGGGTACGCTCCTCACAAGGGAGTACATCACAAGATTCCCCAGTTGGGTACTGTCATCCTTGGCGATGATGTTGAAGTAGGGGCTGGTACCACCATAGATAGAGGTACTTTTCGTGAAACCTGGATTGGGAATGGCACCAAACTTGATAACCTGGTGCAGGTCGGACACAATGTAAAAATGGGAATTGGATGCCTTATGGCGTCCCAATCCGGGCTTTCGGGTTCCACAATTCTGGGAGATTATGTAACCTTTGGTGGACAATCCGGTTCTGTAGGTCATATAACAATAGGATCTAATGCTACAATTGTAGCGCGGGGGGCACCTGCGAAGGATGTCCCGGAAGGTTCCATGATTTCGGGTTTTCCCGGGCGGGACCATCGTCTACAGATGAAAATTTTAGCAGCGCAAGGGCGGATTGTAGGGCTGAGGCGAGAATTAAGAGAAGCAATAAAAAGCTTAAGCCTGAAGAATTGAATTAACAACGTTGAATACGGATATGAAGCCATGAAGCAAAGGACTTTGGCGAGTCCGGTGGAGTTTACCGATCTGGGACTGCACACGGGAAAGCCTGTCACACTTAAGGCATGCCCTGCCGAACCTAATCACGGTCTAGTCTTTGTAAAAAAGCATAAAGACGATTATCGTTTGAAGGTTTCGGTAGACCATGTACACGGTATCTCGAGGGGTACCAATCTTAGTGACGGTAATGAATCCATCTATACCTTTGAGCATCTCATGGCAGCGATTGGGGCCTTGCATCTCACCAATCTAACACTTGAAATTGATTCCGACGAACCACCAATTCTTGACGGTAGCGGTATTGAATTTTATCAAAATTTTGTGGATGCCGGGATTGTTGAACAAGATGTCGAGTTGCCGCAATATCGCGTAGTCAAGACCTGTGAGGTTGAGGATAATGACGCGGTCCTGATTGCCTATCCTTCTAATGAGTTCAGCATTTCCTATACTCTGGATTATTCTGGGACCATGATTGGTGTCCGCCATCTAAAAGTAAATTTTCAGGATATTGACCCGGCCGAGAAATTACTTCGAGCGCGAACATTCTGCTTACTCGAAGAGGTTGAGCATCAGCATAGAGCTGGACAGGCGCTTGGTGGTAGTCTACGAAACGCTGTTGTGGTCGATGGGCAGAAGTGCTTAAATGAGGAAGGTCTCCGGTTTCCTAACGAATTTGCCTGGCATAAAATTATGGATTTTTACGGAGATATGAATGTCTTCGGATTTCCAATTCTTGGAAAATTTGTGGGTATCAAGTCCGGCCATAGAACAAATATACGACTGTTGAAGAAAATGATCGAAGAAGAGTGTCTGGTTCGGGAGGTTGGTCTGGAAGATGGCGAATCTCTGGACCTCAATGATATTAAGCGCATCATTCCACATCGCTATCCCTTCCTGCTTGTGGACCGCATAGTTCGCATGGAGGTTGGAAAGGGGGCTGTAGGGATAAAGAGTGTGACGGGAAATGAAGAATTCTTCAATGGACACTTCCCCGATCGTCCTTTGATGCCGGGAGTTCTCATCGTAGAAGCTCTTGCCCAGGTGGCTGGGGTTTGCTTACTCTCCATGATGGGAAATTACGGTAAGACCCCGTTTTTCACCGGTCTTGATTCAGTTAGATTTCGTAAGCCGGTTTATCCTGGAGATCAATTGGAACTCGAAATTTCGGTGTTAAAGCTCAGAGGCGGAACTGGAAAAGTCGATGGAGTGGCAAGAGTAAACGGACAGGTCCATGTGGAAGGGAAGCTGAGCTTCATGATTAAGTAATGGGGAGTAATGGGGAGTAAGGGGAAATGGCTGAGGTTCATGAAACAGCACAAGTATCACGCTATGCAGAGTTAGCTAGCGATGTAATTATTGGTCCGTATTCCGTAATTGAAGGGAATGCCAGAATCGACCAAGGTACCGTCATCCACGGGCATGTTTTCATCGGAGAGAATACCCACATCGGGAAGAGTAATCAGGTCTACCAGGGGGCCATTGTAGGTTCTCTGACCCAGGATTTAAAATATGATGGGGGCCAAACTTTTCTGGAAGTTGGAGATAGGAATGTCATTCGGGAATACGTGACAGTGAATAGAGGTACTGCCGACGGAACCAAAACTATCGTGGGACATGATAACAATTTCCTGGCATATACCCACATTGCTCATGACTGTATTGTCGGTGATCACGTCATCATGTCAAATCTCTCCACACTCGCTGGTCATGTGGTTGTTGAAGATGCAGCAGTCATTGCCGGGTACGTTGGAATTCACCAATTTTGTAAGATTGGGACCATGGCTATGGTAGGGGGAATGTCAAAAGTTACCAAAGATGTACCTCCCTATATGAAAGTTCAGGGGATTCCTGCCAGAGTGTTTGGAATGAATTCGGTCGGCCTCGAAAGAAATGGAGTTGATAAGACCGAGAGAAGGGTACTGCGGCAGGCTTATAATTTTCTTTATCGTTCTGGCTATAATGTTTCCCAGGCAATTGAAGAAATACGCAGTGATCTTGAGGAGACCGCCGCCCTGCGCAGACTTCTGGAATTTCTTGAAAAGAGTGATCGCGGAATAGTTCGAGGGTAAGACCTCAGGCCCATCACTTCTTGATTCACTTGAATTGGATCTCCAGGTTATTACTAGGAATTGCATTCCCTGTTCCCTGTGCCATTTGTTCGCATTCAACACCAGATCCTTTATGTGAGGCTTGTTTTAAGAGCTTGCGTCATAGAAACCGTTGTATCTTGTGTTTGAAACCCCTGGGGGTCTCTGGCTGCAAGACCTGCTCCAAGAGGCTTGGAATCGATGGATTTAAAGCTTTAAGCAGTTATGATGAGTTGGGAAAGTGGATTCTGTTCACCAAAATGGAAGAATTTCCTCCGACCCTGTTTCCATGGTGGGAATTTTTACCCGGTGAGTTTACATCTGCAAAGTATGATTTAATTTTCATACCTTCAAGTAAGGGTGACCACTGGATGGAAAACGGTCTACCCGATGAACTTAGAAACTCCCTTCTTTCAGCTTTGGATAGAAATCCTTCAAAATTGTCACAGAAGCTATTAAATCGAAAAGAAAGAAAAGAAAATGGGGTGAATCTTTTCATACCTCGTGACGATTTCGAAAAAGGATCAAAGAAGGCCTTGCTCATAGATGATGTAATGAGTACCGGAACTAGCATGAGGACTTGTGTTTCACTTTTGCGCAGTTTAGGATATCAGCAGATCTATGGGTTCATTCTCGCCTTTCAGAATTTGCGGGATCGGAGCACTGGTTACAATGCCAATAGCAACATGTGAGAACTGTGGGGAAACAGTCAACTTACCCCTTGGAACTGAACTTTGCCAAAAGTGTAGATTGGAAGAAATCGAGATCTTTCGCAGCGTGAGAGAATATGTCTGGGAGCATCCCGGTTGCACTGTGGAAGAAGTCGCCAAGGAAACTGAAATTCGTGAAAGGGTCATCTTGCGGTTCGTCAGACAGGGTAGATTAAAGATTAGAGAATAAGGATTAGAGATTAAAAGCAGGTAAATAAATGACCTCAAAACAATACACAGTAAAAAGTAGAGATAATTGTAGAAAAGGCTCAAAAAATAGCGATATTTTATCCTCACACGGTAGAATTGAGCTAAAGGGTCTTATTCAAAGAGACGACAGTATATATGTCGGTTATAGTCAGTTAAGTAAGGAAAAAGAGGTGCTGTCATGAAGATCATAGGCAATTCGCCCAATCATCATGTCGATAATACGAAGCGTTCTAAGGCCAAACGGGCAGATAAAGCTTCCGGTTTTGAAAACACCCTACAGTCTAAGAAGTCCGTAGGGGATTCAGTAAAAATCGGTTCTAATCCAAGTCCTGTAAATACGAGCTATGCACCACCTACATTTAGAAGAGCGGATAGTTCGTCTCCAAAGTCACAGGTGGATCCCATTGTACGAGAGGTTCTCAATAGTCCTGAAGAGGCCAATTCTCGTGTCGATGAGATCAAAAAGCTGATTGATGAAGGAGGGGTTGACGCATATTTCAAGACTGTTGATTCAGAAAAGGTTGCAGAAAGACTCCTGAATTCAGGGGTTCTTGACGATTTAACATAAAGGAAGATCCTAACCCGTTGCATTAATGCAATAGATTTGTCCTTTGAGAGAGAGGACAAGAAAGCGCTTAATCAAATGAAAATCGCTAAGGCAGTTCATCAAAATCTCGAATCGCAGCTTGAACAATATGAAAGGCTGCTGGGATTTGCCCGCGAAAAGGCGGTATATTTATCCGAAACCCAGGATAGAGATCCAAAGAGCTTGCAACAACTCGTACAAAAAGAAGTAACGGTTGTTTCACTCTTACAGGAGCTTGAGTCCAGGAGAAGGAAAATATGCTCCGAACGAGGGTTTGATGAGATTGCCCAGGAGGCTGGCGAGTTTCAGCAGCCTCTAATGCAAATCAAAGTTCAAATTAAAGATTTAGCGCGGGACCTGGGTAAGATAAATGACCGGAACAAATTATTGCTCGGAGTATCGATTAAGATCGTACGAAAGGTGATCCAGGCTGTTAAGGACCTGGCATTTCCCGAGGAATTAACCTATTCGAGAATCCAAAAAAGCTCAAAGGTTCAATCTTATAATTCTGTGAACCTGACAGCCTGAGGAAAGCCCGGATCGGCAAAAATACTGGCTAAGGAAAGCCTAACACATTGGATGTGTTGGGCTTTTTTTTATGTCTGAATTTTAGTCTGATCTGGATCAGAGAGGTTAACGAGGGAGAGTATTCATGTCACTTGGAGCGTTTTTAGGCCTTGAGATAGGCAAAAAGGGTGTCATCGCACACCAGCAAGCTCTCAACGTGGTGGGACATAATATCACCAACGCTGAAACCAAGGGTTATAGTCGCCAGGTGGTCAGCTTAAAGACCACGAAAGCGCTGAATATTGAAGGGTTAGCGGCCGGTCAGATTGGTACCGGAGTAACTTTGGGGGAAGTTCGCAGAATTCGAGATGAATTCATCGATGACCAGTTGAGGGATCAGAAATCATTTCAAGGCTTTGTAGATTCTCTTTCAACGGGATTAGGAAAGTTACAGACCATTTTGAACGAACCCAGCGACAACAATGTCAGATCGGCCATAGATCTCATGTTTCAGTCCCTGGAGGATCTGAACAATCAGCCCGAGAAGGCTTCGGTCCGAGTAACGCTCATTGAGCGTGCCAAATCCCTCTCTACATTTCTAAACTTCACCAGCGGAAAAATTGAACAGGAAAGAGATAATGTGAATCTTGAGATTGAACAGAATTTAACCAGGATCAATTCGATAGCGAAAAGCCTGACGGATTTGAATCTGGAAATTAATAAAGTGCGTAATTCTGATCAAAACCCTAATGATATTCTGGATAGTAGGGATCTTCTTCTAGATGAATTATCCGAACTGGTCAACATAGATATACACGAAGACAGTGATCAGAATTTATTTGTCAGGGTGGGAGAACATCTTCTGGTTCAGGGTGGAAAGTCCTATGATCTGAACTTTATTCGAAACAACTTTAGAGACGGGCTCAAGTCAGTGGAGTCCGATGAATTTCTACTGCCTGACCATAACAATCCCCGAATCGCAGATGTCTTTGTTGGGGGGGATGCGGACAATCAAAATTTCACTCTCACTGTTTTTCAGACCGCGAATAATCATCAACTGCAGTCCGAGGCATTGATTGACATCAAAAATAATTTCCAGGAAGGAACCACCTTGGAAACAGCGGGTGTCACAACCGGTTCTTTTTTTATCAACGGGGTTCAAGTCTTTATCGAGAATCAGGATACGGTCTCTGATCTAAGAGACACCATCAACAAATCCGGACTTGGGGTAAGTGCTTTCTTCGAAAGAGGCAGACTCGTGATGAAATCTCTTAGAACCGGAACCTCCAATGAGATGGTCCTCTCTGAGGGAACTTCTAATCTTCTTGAAGTGATGGGATTTTCTGATGAGAGAGAACTTGATAGTGAGGCCAATGTAATCTTTGACGGCAAGGTACGAGATGCCAGGTTCGCTATCCATGGCGAAACCTATCAGGCATCTTCAAACTTTGTTGAAGATCTCGTGATGGGAGTGGACGTGGTTCTCAATGAGGTTGGTTCCACTAACATCAAGGTCAGGCATGACATTGTTGGCGGGAAACTTCGGGGTCTATTGGAATATCAGGATAGACACCTCGATGGTCAAATGATGGACCTCGATCGTATGGCGTACGCTATGGTCAAGGAGTTTAACAAGATACATTACGAGGGTTTTGGACTTGATGGCGCTTCCCAAAGACTCTTTTTTAAAGATTTTAAGAGTCCAGATGCCCATATCTTTGAAAAGGGTGCGGCAAGGGCTATTCAAGTGGACGAATTTATTCAAAACAACACCTCAGCGGTGGCAGCGGCGCAGGGCGTATTCCTGAAGGAGAGAGATCGGGTTCCCGTGAGTAGTGGTAGTGGGGATGGTAGAAACGCTCTGAGAATGGCTCAATTAAAATTCGCCAGAATTGTGGGGCACACAGAATTTGGTCTTAGTACAAGACTTTCCTCTCTTAATGCCGGTGAAGGTGTTGATTATGGCCGGTCTCAGTCAAACTTCGTGGTTTCCGATGGTGAAAAAAATGCCGTGGTGACCCTGGAAGACTTTGATGATGATTCCACCTTGTTTGATTTACAGGAACAGGTAAATGAAGCCCTTGACCTCAACGGATTTTCCTCCAGGGTGACGCTCTCTCCGCTGGCGGAAGGAACTATTCGTGTGATTTCTAATGATAAGAATATTTCTTTTAGCGAAGGGGCCGGAAGCACCGCCTCAGATTTACATCTTACGGTTTCGTCGGGAGCCAGTGGAAATGGTTCGAGGCTCATCGAGTCAGCAAACTTGAATGCACGGTTTCTGGATGAGCCGCAAAGTGTTATCGACTACTATGCAGGGGTGGTTTCCAACGTGGGGGTAAGAGCACAGGAAATGCTTAAACTGGAAGAAAATACAAAAGTTGTCAGTACTCAACTGGAAAATGAGCGTCTGGCGGTAAGTGGTGTGTCTATAGACGAGGAATTGACCCAGATGATCCAGTTCCAGCAGGGATTCAATGCGTCAGCAAGGGTAATTAATACGGCAACTCAGATGCTTGATCAGTTAGTTAATCTGGGTAGGTAGATAAAGGAGGGATTTAAGGAATGAGAGTAACACAACAGGCTCTAATCAATAACTTCCTCAGAAATCTCAATGAGACGAATCAAGATCTTCTGAGGGTGAATCGAGAGATCTCTTCAGGAAAAAGAGTAGAGCGGCCAGAAGATGACCCGATTGCCGCTTCTGCAATCACCAGGATCAATAGTCAGTTATCTGATACAGATCAGTTTAATGAAAACATTCAGCAGTCACTTTCCGAACTCAACACGGTAGACGCGACCCTGGGAGAGGTCTCCAGTTTAATCATTCGAAGTAGGGAGCTTGCGGTGCAGGCGGCAAATGACACCCTTTCAGATACCGAAAGAGATGCCATTGCTGTAGAAGTGAACCAGCTTTTGGAATCCATGATTCAAATTGGAAATTCAACCATTGGAACCAGGGCTTTTTTTGGGGGGCATGAGACAGTCGGTCGACCTTTTGAGGTAGTGCGCGGATCTGATACTGGTGAAGTGAGGGACGTAATTACGATCGATGGGGAAGTTCGCAAGGATATCAATGCCAATAATGTGACCAGGGTTGTCTACAAAGGGGATGAGCAGCGTTCCTCCACCGAAGTTGATCAGAAACTGACCGTGGGTTCCAACATTACCGGCCAAGAGCTCTTCTACTTCGATGATATGGTCAACACCAGCGGCCCCAATCTTACGAAGAAAGAAGTGGGAATCAATATCAATACTCTGCTGGAGAATGTTACCAATGGAGAAGGTGGCCTTGGTGTCTCAAAGGGCTTTCTCACGGTTCGTAATACCCGAGTTCTGCATCTCAGGGAGGATACGAATCCAGATCCCAATGTGGATAATTCCACAAAGTTGTCTCAACTCAATAATCGCCGGGGAGTCGGTAGAGATAAGAGTGGAAATTTCGTATCTCTTGGAGATGTGAGATTTACAGACTCACAGGGGACCTCTGTAACCGTCAACACCAATGTAGCACCTTTTACTAATGCTACGGCGACCATTGATGATGCGGTGAATTTTCTAAACTCACAGATGTATGATCCTGTGACGAATCCAAATAATCCAAAACTGAGATTCTATATCGAATCAAACGGAATACAAGTCCAGGATAACTCGGATGGCTCTAATATATTGAGTATAGAAGATGAGCTTGGAGATGGGGTTATCGGTGCTAATATCTCTACCTTTGCGCAAGATCTGGGAATAACGCAGACCCTGCAGCCTAAAACGATTACAGCAGCTACGACTCCAGTGGGACTCTTCAATGAGTTTGGAGGCGTTCGCCTCTCAGCAGCCCGAGAGACCATGAGCGGCAGACTCGAGTTTAATGACGGCACCTTTATTGAAATGACCGCTGGTGATAAAGATGGGCAAAGATTTGTCTATGAAGACGTTACCGGTACGAGAACGCCCTTATTTTTGCCCCACCTCCCCGGAAATACGACAATTCAGGGTGTTCTTGATACTCTGGATACCCGTCTTGGGCTGGCGGCGAATACGCATACTTTTGCCGATCTCAATACGGCGAACAGTAATTTTCAGGTGCAATTCTCCGATTCAACCACGGAGCAGTTCACCCTCGCTACCCTGGGAGGGGCAACCGCTTCCCTGACGGGAGACGCGGTAACGGCAGTCACCGCAGGTACCAATACCTTTGATGAGATTCTTCTGCAAGTAAGGAATCGGGTTGTTAACCAGGAGGGGAACGGGAGCTTTAATGTGCTCCTTAGCAATGGAAGTTCTTTCAATTTCAACCTGGGCAGAAGTGATCTAACCCAGTCCTCCACCCTGCAAAATGTGATTGATGAGCTTAATGACCAGGTGGCACTTTTGCCGGGCGCCCCTAATTTTGTATTGAATGTCCTTGGTCAGGGAATCGACATCAATACACCAGTGGGGACGACTATTGATACGGTTATCGATGAGTTTGGCAGTACAGCCGCCTTTGATCTAGGATTGTTGAAGCCGTTTCTTTCGGTAAATGCCGGCTTCCCGAATCTTCCAGAATCAAATGAGAACTTTCCGGAGCTAAGTTTTGATGAGAGAACCACCCTGGGGGAATGGATTGGAGAAACCGATATCAGTTCCGTCATTAATGGTGGGCAAATTAGAATTCAGGATTCCACCGGTAGAGAATTAGGGGTGAATCTCTCGACGGTGGACGTGAACACCACCATATCAGATTTCATTGATTTGTTTAATTCGGTTGGTTCTGAGGTGGTGGCTGAATTTTCAAAAGATGGTCATGGGATCTCCTATCGGGATGAAGCAGGTGGATCGGGGAATTTTTTTGTAGAAGATTTTGCCGGTTCGTCCCTGGTGAAAGAACTGGGTGTTGGAACCCCTCTTCGAGGCGCTACCGGGTCTCATAATGCAGGGAATATGGTTCACCTCGACCTCAGGCAGATTGGCGATACCATCAATTCAGTGGGGCAGTTACTGGATGAAATCAATGCCGAGGTTGAGCGGATCGGAGTGGTTGCTTCCGTTGATGAAGAGACTGCCCAACTGGTATTGCGTGACGCACGCAATCCCGAAGATAGAGGAAAGTTCAGGGTTGCCGTGGAGGATGCCATTGGAAAGGAGACCTCTCTAGATTCCTTGAACGATGGGGGTGGAATTAATAATTTTAAGATTAGGGTAACGGACTCCAAGGGGATTTCCACGATTTTTGACTTTCAGGAGGCCGAGACTGTAGAGGATGTGATTAACTCCGTGAATCTTACCAGAGAAGTGATTACGGAAAAGACACAACTTAAGAATATTGAAGGATTTAATTTTCCCCTGGGCTCCTTTGAAGTAGCTTCTAGCTTTGGAACGGCCACAATTGATCTTTCAACTCTCACGCCTGCTTCCACTGTTCTCGATCTTGTAACTCAAATGAAAAATGACGCTTCTCAGGCTCAGGTAAACGTGGATCTTCGCCTCGACCTGGATGAGAGAACCCTTTCCTTTAATTTCGTCGATCTGGTAGGGGGGGAGGACGATGGGAGAATTTCCATCCGTGATACCACGTTCAATCAGGCGAGAGATCTTAAGCTGGATACGGTGGCCTCCGACTCACCTTTTCGGTCAGGTGTATTGGTTCAGCGCAGGGCCAATGTAACTGCGTCCTTAAATGACCAGCGTACAGGTTTGAAACTTGTGGATAACTTCGGTGGAGAATTGAAGGTGACGGAGGTGGAAGGACGTACTACCGCACATGATCTGGGTCTCATTAGGCAAGGGCCGGGGATCGCTTCATCTCTGGGTTCAGTCCTGATTGGCAAGGCCCTGGAGCCTTTCGAAAGAATCGCCAACCAGCTAGGCCTCAGTGCAGGGCTTTCCCTTAAGGGAATTGAAAATCAGGATGTGATTTCTTCCAGGGTCGGTTATGGGGCGGCGAATGACCATTATGAAGTGGTGAAATCCAAAACACTGAAAACAAGGGAATTGTATACCCTTGAAGGATCCGTTGATATGGATCACCGTCTCACGGCGAATACCAAATTAAGCCTGCTTGATAACGCCACAGAGAATCCTGATTTTTCAGGCAATATGCTTGAGAGAGTAGACCTGTCGGGAATCTTGAAAATAGAGTCATTGAGTGATGACGGTACAGGAAATTATGAACGAGTGAACGTTGATCTCAAGAATTTGCCTGATAATCCAACCTGGGAAGATCTAGACCGGCTCATCCAGCAGGAAATTACCGCTGACGAAAACTTTCAGGCGACTGTGCAGATGGACGTCCGGGCGGATGGCACCATGCGGTTTGTTTCAGAGATTCCCATTCGGTTTGGTAAAGATGATTCCTATGATGCGGTTACTTCTCCAAATGCCACCGCGCAGCAGGTCACTGATGCCACCACCGCCAGAGGTGCGAATACAGCCCTTGATATGTTTGGGTCTGAACTCACCGATTTCTCCCATGAGGTAACTACTGGATTTTTAGATGTTAAACCTAAGAATTTGGGGGGCGTGGAACTTGAGAATTTCTTCATCGATGATTTTTCAGGAAATGGATCCCTTGAGGTTGATCTAAATACTATTATGTACGAAGTTCAGGAAACTCAGCGCAGTCTGGAGTTGGGAGATCTAGTTGAGCATATTCAGGTAAAGGCCCAGAGGCCCACTGTACTTACAGATACAGTCCTGTTGGAGGACCTTGGAGTTAAATTCCCAGTCAGTACCACCTATACGGTCGCAGACCCTGAATTCAACGCTTTTAATGGGCTTACTGAAGCATCTACCCTGGGTGATTTCATAACTGCTTTTAACGCCATTGGCGCTCCCTCGGTATTCAATGGAACTGTGCAGCTGGCCATCGCTGATGGTACGAATTCAGATCCCGCTGATACCGGTAAGAAATTAGTAATTCTGGACCAGACAGGATTGCTAGCAGGAGGGACACTGGAGATTCGAGGAATTCCTCGGGAGACCAACCTTTTCTTCGATAAGTTGGGTTTAAAAATGGGAGGTACCGTAAAGTCTCTCTCCGTCGCGGATATAGGGATTGAAGGAGATCAAATCACGGGTCTTGGTTATGAACCGGAAATAGAAATAGATCCCTTAGGAATGATTAAGCTCCAGGGGGTGCCCTCAGTGGACAGTGTAGGTAAGGAAATTGCCGGCACAGGAAGAATGGTGATCTTGGAAGGCCGGGGAACAACAGCGAATGACCTTAGGCTCCTTACAGGAACCGGGGCCATCGGAGATAAAACCCGCATTATTCACTCTGGCGATATGAATCCATCGGTTGCCAGGCAGAGCCTACTCTCCGAAATCAGTCCCAAACAACAGGGTCTCAACACAAGCTTTGAGGATACTCTGCATGAACTTTATGTGGAAAATGGTAAAGATACGGGATTGATAGACCTGATGAATCCACAGGTGACAATGAGGACACCTTTTAAGGCCTTCAATGAAGGGGAATACGATTCTATCTCCGGGTTTTATAGAGGGGGAGTGGATGTTGGCCGACCCGGTTCAGGATTTGTGATCACGGACCAGTTTGGCAATGCGGCTATTGTGGACTTATCTAATGATCGTTCAGCCTCCAGTCCGGTTAATGTAGCTAACGTCACAGCTAGTAATATAGCTGCTACTACAACTCGTCTAACCGGTGCAGCTGGAGACTTTTCAGCCGCACAGCTGGATGACTATGTGGAAATCGACTCTGATGGAAATGGATTGGAGTCAAGACAGAGAAAGTTTAAGGTCATCAATGTGGATCCGGCCGGGGCCTTTATTGATGTAGAGGCCGATCCCACCACTTTTGATTTAGCCGCGAATAACTATTCGATCAATCTTTTTACTACAACCGAAGATCTACAGGCTAGTATGGAAAGGGAGTATTCTAATAAACCCTTCTATTCTCGAGATTCGGATCTAACCCATTTGCAAAGGGCAATCGATATTGCCCTGGATAAAGCCAAGCGAACCACAGGATATGGAGTGGACAAGATTGAGATTGTGGAAGAGCCTGAATCCGGTGGATTTCGGCTCCTCGTATCAGGTGTAGATGGGCCAACCATAACCTTGACAGAGAGAGATCTGGATAATGATGGAACGGAGGATTCTTCCTCCGCCTCGGACCTGGGTCTGCTGCGGGATTCCGGGGCCAAGGGTAACGGGACTCCCGAAGTTACATCGGGTCCCGCGACGATTTCTCCCTCCATTGCCTATATTCTCGATAAGATCAACAAAGATCTGTCTGATGTGAACGTTACCGCATCACTAGGGACTAACGGCAAAGGGCCGACCATCGATATCACCTCCAATACAGACTCCTCTTATTTAAAGGTTCGTGATAGTCAAGACGGGAATTCAGCTTCTCAATTGGGGATGAGTTCCACACGAAGTATCTTTCAAACAATGATTGATTTCCGTGATTCCCTCTTTCGCAATGATTCTAAAACTATCTCCGCGCTGGTTTTAGAGAAAATCGGAGAAGATGAAGAGAGAGTTCTTCAAGTTCGGGCACAGGTAGGTTCGGTTGTAAACAGATTTCAGGTTGGAGAGCAGAGGCTTGTTACCAACAAAATTGAACTGACCAAGAGACTCTCTGATAACCAGGATCTGGAGATTACGGATGCCATCATTGAGTTGAGGCAGTTGGAAAACTCTCAGCGCGCAGCGTTGAGTATTGGCTCCAGAATTATCCAGCAGACATTACTTGATTTTCTCAGGTAGAACGTCTTTTTGAAAATACTGAACAAATGATAATCAGTCATTGTGTTTACTGTACAGTATATAGCTCTATGAACTATTCATCCCGCTGATAATCCGTATCATAGTGTTTGCCGTGGTTTCTTTTTGTCCGCGGAGGTCACGCTATGATTGATCAGCGTTTTCGCATTGACTCCAACCTCGGACAGTTACAGTTCCGACCTGCTAGTGTAGGTATGGATCTTAATTTTTCACAACCCTTTGAAAGCTCCAGGGTTTCCTATCGAGCAGGAAGGATTAATGTTCAAGCTGCATCAACTTCAAAGGTGCAGGTAAGTCTTGATCAGTTTCACAATGACATAGGGTTTAAAGATCCGCTGAGCTTAAAGTCCTTTATAGAACAACAAAGCAGGTCCAAGGTAAGCTCGGCTACAACTCAGGCAGTCAGTGAGGGAAATCAATTTCTGGATCGCCCTTCTTCTGCCACAGTTTCGCAGGCAAGGAACTCGGGAATCTATTCAGTTTCAGCACCCCTGGGTTCTGGCCGAAGGCGGCCCCAAATCTCTTTTTCATCTCCTGGTGCAGTCAGATCGAACTTTAGCCGCGCCGAGGTTTCGGTTACAGCAAATCCAAATTCAAGCGCGAATTTTGATTATAGGCCCATGGAGGTAAGTCTGGACCGTAGGGCCAGCCTTCAAATTTCGCTTGTGCCCCATGAGGCCGCCGGGTTTCAGATTGATGTGAGGGCTTAAAGAATAGGGGGCCGGGGATTATTCTCCATCATCACCGATGGCTTCGACGGGGCAATTTTCCATAGCTTCTACACACAGTTCTTCTTCTTCTTCATTAGAAGCCTGCTTGAAGACGTAGGAATAACCAAGATCTTCCTCTGTTCGAAAGTTGTCAGGGGCAGTGGAGCGGCAAAGGTCACAGTCAATACACTGGTCGTCTACATAGTATTTACCAGTGATATTATCTTCATATTTGTTGTCCATCTCTGCCATTGTAAAGATCTCCTATTCCTTAGAATTTTAGGGATTCTAATCTGCTCTCTAGATCGTGTCAAATCAACAAATTCTCGGTCCGATTCGGATCTACCCATAGTTGCGGTTTTCTTACTTGGACCAGGTTTTCTTTGTCAAAGAAATTACCCTGTAACCTTTTTAAATAAAGGGTTTGCACATATGTTTTCTCGTACTGGAGAGTGGTACATTATTGACGAATTAGGGGGGCATAGGATTCCGGTTTGGACGAGAATTCAGACAAATGACTTCATTTTGGGTATATAATAGCGACCCGCTACAGCTCCAACCATGGGTAGTCGAGTAGCGCGGAAACCAACAAAGAAGAGGAAGGAAATATGCTCAAGCGCGATGTTCAAATCAATGTTAATACAAATCCTGTAGCCAAAATAAAAACTCAGGCTCTCGTTTTGGGGGTTTTTCAAGATGAAGGCTTTAGAGGGGAGGCAGTACAGGAAATCGATACTCTCTATGGGGGCATCTTAACTAGCCTTTTTGAAAGAGGAGAGATTCGCGGTGAGTTGAAGGAATTTCACATTTTTCACGAACTCAAAGAGGGTATCGAGAGAGTGATTGTACTTGGGTGTGGAAAACGCGAGTCTTTCACTCCTGACACGATTCGGTTTTTAGCAGCGAAGGGTGCCCGGACAGCCAGAAAGCTAGGTCTCAACGAAGCTTCCTTTTTGCTGGAGCCATTTCGCGGGCTTGAGCCGGAGATTCTGGGGGTTACAAGCGCCGAAGGATTGCTCATGGGTCTGGATCGATTTGAGGTTTATAAGACCAAAAAGAGAAAGGGCGATCGGGATGAGTTCACCCAGTTTGTTTTGGTAGGGGATGATAATGAGCGGGACCGGTTGGAAGCGGGGGTCACTCGCGGTCAAATTTTAGCTGAGGGAAATGTAATTGCCAGGTCTATAGCCAATCATCCCGGGAATAAAATGACTCCCTCTATCTTAGCCGATGAAGCACAGCGAATTGCGAAAGAATATTCACTTGGGTTTTCCGTAATGGATGAGCCAGAGCTTGAGCAAAAGGGTTTCGAGGGGATTGTTTCGGTATCCAAAGGTAGCGATGAAAACTGCAAGCTGATCAAGATGACTTACCGTGGTAGAAAGAATTCCAGCGACGTTGATATAGCGATAGTAGGTAAGGGATTAACCTTTGATGCTGGAGGGATTTCCATCAAGCCAAGCGCTAATATGCATTTGATGAAATATGACATGTGCGGATCTGCCGCAACTCTTGGCGCGGCGAGAATTGTGGCAGGCATTGCTCCGGAAATAAACGTTAATTTTTATATTCCGTCTTCAGAAAATCTCTGTGGCTCTAAGGCCTATAAACCCGGTGATATTCTAAACATGTATGGGGGGATTTCTGTAGAAATTACCAATACTGATGCGGAAGGTCGATTGATTCTCGCAGATGCTATTGCCCTGGCAGTGGAAGAAGGCGCACAGCGGATCGTAACCACTGCCACGTTAACCGGTGCTGTAGTGGGTGCCCTGGGGCATTGGCGCTCAGGTTTGATGTGTCGGGATCCGCATCTCAAGGAGATTTTTATGGATGCTGCTGAAGAGTGTGAGGAGTTGGTATGGGAGCTGCCCCTCGATAAAGAATATAAAGTACTTCTTAAAAGTCCGATAGCTGATCTTGTCAATTCTGGCCCACGGGTAGCCGGAGCAATTACAGCAGGAATATTTTTGAACGAATTTGCGGGATCGCTCCCCTTTTGTCACCTGGATATTGCCGGAACTGCCTGGGTGGAAAATCTTCCCACTCAGTATAACTTCAAGCCATACCTGCCTAAGGATGGGGCCTCGGGGACAGCCGCGCGAACTATCGGACTGGCCATAGAGAAATTGGCAAATGCCTGACCTCTCCGTACCTGGAATTCCGGGAGGTATTTCCCTCCCTTTTCAGGAGCCCTACCTGGAGGGATTGTTGTATTCAAGGCTTGGTATTCTTAAGCCTATCAGGGTATTACAGATTCAATGTTCAGAGGGAGGCTGGCTGAAGAAGCAGGCTGAAGCCTTCCCTTTTCCAAAACTGATTGAGTTTTATGGAATGGAAGAAGATCCTTCTCTTCTGCACGAACTTAGAAGGAAAGAGCCGCAATTCCTTGTTTTTGGTCGTGAATTTCTAAAATTCGGATTTCCGGAAGGCTTTTTTCATTTTCTCTACTGGGATGCTACGAAGCCAACCTATGGCGACGTACTGGAGGTATTAAGAAAGGCAAGGCTGTATCTCCATCCAGAGGGGGCTCTTTTGATCCGTTACTACCTCCCTGAATTTATGCCTGATTGGTTGCCTTATTCCCTGGAACCAGCCTTGAGGATTGAAGATTTGAATTCATCCAAGAGTCTTCGAGATATGTGGAGGCTCACTATCACAGCGGGATTTGATCGGAGTGGAACTAATCTTGTCAGGATTCCTGTGCATCGTCCATTGCTCCATGAGCTGGAGGATCGAATTCGATCCCATCGTACCTTTCCGCATGAGTTTTCCAATAGAATTTGCGGAAAAATCCAAGATCTGGTCAGAGTTAAGTTGGAATCAGCGGAAGATTCATTTGGGGAATTCGAACTAAGTCTCGGAGAAGTTTTTTGTTTGGGTAGTTCTTATTTATGTTCCCCATGAATTCCCTAGTCCGGATTCTCGCCGAGAGTAGAATTTTAGGATTTCCGGGCTCATTTCGGTTGAGGCTTATTGAGTTTGGACCAGGTAAGTGGAAAAGTCACTTATTTTGCAGTAAAGAAGGGATTGAAAATGTCCAAGAAAATCATTCTTAGCGGAATTCAGCCAACGGGAAATCTAAATATAGGCACCTTTATAGGGGCAGTTAAAAATTGGGTTGCGCTTCAGGAAGAATATAGCTGCCTGTACATGGTGGTGGATTTACATGCAATCACTGTCAGACAGGATCCCGAGCAGTTTCGAAATCGCTGCCTTTCTTTTGTAGCTCAATATATTGCCTGTGGGCTTGATCCGAAAAGATGCTCCCTCTTTCTTCAATCTCATGTTCATCAGCACACCGAATTAGCCTGGATGTTGGGATGTTTTACGGGATTGGGTGAATTGCAGAGAATGACTCAATTCAAGGAAAAATCGGAAAAGTATGCAAAGAATCTGAATGCAGGTTTGCTTACTTATCCCATTTTGATGGCTGCTGATATTTTGTTGTACCAAACAGATCTTGTTCCTGTAGGAGAAGATCAAAAGCAGCATTTGGAGCTTACCAGAGATTTGGCACAGAGGCTTAACAGTCACTATAGGAAAGAACTCTTTAAGATTCCCAAGCCTTTTATTCCTAAGTTGGGGGCCAGGATTATGTCCTTGCAGGATCCTCTTAAAAAAATGTCCAAGTCTGATGAGGACGATAAAGCTAATCTATGGCTTTTAGACTCACCCAAGCAAATCGAAAAAAAACTCAAATCCTCCGTGACGGATTCTGATACTGTGATTTGTTATGATCCGGCTTCGAAGCCGGGAGTTTCAAACCTATTGACCATCTATTGTTCTATCACAGGAAAATCCTTTACAGCAGCTCAAACAGAATTCGCTCAATTGCAGTATGGGCATCTCAAAATCGAAACTGCCAGAGTGGTGAGTGACTTTCTGAAGCCAGTAAGAGAACACTACGAGGAATTGATGAGAGATCCTGACAACCTCATGGATATTCTCAACGAAGGGGCTCGAACCGCACGGAAACTTGCAGAGAATACTCTGGAGCAGTTAAGGGATTCGATTGGATTCCACCCCTTACCTTAAGAATCTTCGATTATCCTGGCCTGCGGACGAGTTTTGCCTTCTAAACCTAAAGTGGAAAGAATTCTTGGAATTTTTTTTGGTTCATGTGGAAGTCTTCAAGGCTCAGGATCACGGCGTTTATTTCGGCTTCCTTCAACATATCCAATTTCTCTGGTGACGGGGATGCCAGCCTTGTAAGAAGAAGAGTTTGTTCAGGTACTGCCTCAGCCAGTTCACAAATCTCTTCAAGATCCAGGCAGTTTCCAAAAGAGTCACGTTCATGCATTGCTATCATGCGCGCTGGAGTTGAATTGGCGGAGTCCAGCTCCTTCTCGCTACCGGTCACCAAAATGGTAGACATAGAAAATTGCCTTCCCAATAAAAACAAGGTTAGCAACTCTGAATCTGTCACGGATCCCATGTAAATCGTAATACAATCGAATCCGCAATATCGTGCGTGATAGATCTCATAAGGTTCAATGATTAAATCCGAAATTATCTTGCCGTGTTGCCTCCATGATTCAGGCGAAGCAGCATTCAGATCCTCTGGAGAGGCTGGAAAGTTAACGCCGTATTGAACTGAAATACCAGCGAACCAGGGGGCCTCAAGGGGAGGGAAGTCCTTGGTTCGGCAATCTCCCATCACCAGTCGGTCTGCTTCAAGAATTAGAGATAGGCCATTATAGCTTAGAATTTTTTGGTATAAATCAGTTTTGGCCGGTTGGATCTGATGAAATATTTTCTCCAATGGGGAATCTGATTTTCGGTGAGAGAGTGCCTCCGATTTGGCCTCAATTAGTTGTGTCAATTTATCTTTTTGATCACTCATACTTCAGTAGCTCAAATTTAATCAAGTTTCGATATGAAAACCTGGCCCCATGTCGGACTGTAAATCCCTGCTTTCAACAAGGTCGACTCGAGAAAGGGAGGGCCCTGCATTTAGTCTCCTCAAGAACTCCTCCAGAGCTTCAACGGATCCCTGGGCTTCTCCTGTAACGGAATCATCTGCTTCATTGCGAATAACACCCGAAATTCCTAGCTCTAAAGCTTGATGGTAGGCAAAATAACGGTAACCGACTCCCTGTACCCGACCTGTGACTCGAAATGAAATACACCTTTTCATGGCTCTCTAGGACTTAGGAAGAGAGTCCCCATTTTCCACCGATCTTGCTCTTTTGTAAAGTTCCAGCTTCTTCAACTTCAAGGAACTCCTCTTTTATCTTTGAGTTAAGGGAGGTTCCAATTGGTCCGAAACCTATATCGTGACGCATGTGATTTGCCCACTTGTTGGTTCATGCCTATGCACTGCTCATTCGAGCCGAGATCAGGAATCACGAGATTCTGGTCGGGACCATTTATGGGTCAGAAGATTTCATTTTGGGTGATGAAGAGTGCTGAATTTGGATTAGAATAATTTTTTGGAGTAGGGAGTCAAAGTGAAGACGAAACATTTTGGATGGATTCTTTTGGTTGTTTGTTTGAGTAGCGCTTCAGGGGCAGTGCAGGGTGAGATTGAGAGGGAGAATGTGAGCCCAACAATGACGAGGATTGAATGGATACGAAAACAATTGTCATGGCTCCTGGGGCAGCCCTATATTCCTTCCAAATCAATTGCAGCCCTTCGATCAGACCCAGGTTCTTCTTTGGCTGAGGAAAGCAGCGGCAAGGTTCACTTAAAGAAGAAGGAGTCTGGGAAAACACTGAATCTTTGGGCGAAGCGCCGATTTTATCGCTGGCGTTGTAAGACCTGTCGTATTTATACCAAAGAGAGTTGTCCCCGCTGCCATCTAGACCTTAAGCCCAGATCCCAATGAGTTGACAAAAGCCAGGGGAATTAGACAGTTTTTGTCTGATTTAATGGGAGATCGTGTATACTGTCCGGAATCCCGGTATGAAGCGAGTACTTCTCTTTGGTCTGGGTAGGTCCAATCTACCCCTGTATCATGCTCTCCTTGCAGAGTCGGACGTTGAAGTTTTTCTTTCCTCAGACAATCCTCAGGAACTGGCAGAGTTCCCCCCAAACCAGATTCTAGCTTCTGATCAGTTGGATACAAAAGACTTTGATGAGATCTATTGTGTCCCCGGTGTCCCAAAGTCCCACCATGTACACAAAATGGGTAAAATCTGCAATGAATTGGAATATTCCACCCCCTTCTTTTCATCAAAAATGATAGGAGTGACCGGTACCAATGGGAAATCCACGCTATGCAAGCTGCTGTTTGATTATCTTCAGTCTAGCGGGTACGAATGTGTCTTAGCCGGGAATTACGGCTCTCCCCTGTGCTCTTTTTTGCCAACGAAAAGAGAAGTGGATTTTGTCATCCTTGAGCTCTCAAGTTTCCAACTATGTTCTCTTCACAGGCCTTTCTTGGACCTGGCTATTCTGACTTCTTTTGAGCCTGACCACCTGGATTGGCATGGAGACTTGAAATCTTATCGGGAAGCAAAAGCTCGAATTTTTAGCCTTCTTCAGCCGGGAGGCTCTGCAATTATGCCCTCCAACTGGGAGAGTTCCGTCGAAAATGCAGCCAGATTCTCCTACGGTGAAGAGAGCTGCGGGTATACTCTGGTTGATAGAGGCTTTATCCATCCCGGTGGAGAGGTTAATTTGCCCTCCGTGGATGACTCGCTCTTACCCTCATTTCTCCTTGGTTTTATGGCAATGCAGAAACTGGGATTAGAGCCGAACCCAATCCTGGAGTTTTCATTCCAGGGATTGGAGCATCGCCTTGAAGAAGTAGAAGAAGTGCTTGGGGTTTTGTGTGTCAATGATTCCAAGGCTACAACCCCTGGGGCGACCCTTTTTGCGCTAGATAGAGTGAAGCGGGATAAGATTGTCTTGATTATGGGGGGCAAGGAAAAAGGGGCGGAGTTAAGCCCACTCTTCGATGGACTTGAATCTCGTAGGGCTAAGATTCACAAAATATTTGCCTATGGTGAATTTGTACGACATGTCCCCACTCTACAAACCAGGGGCTTTGAGGTGGAAGCTCGAAATGGCTTCGAAGATACTCTCGAACAGCTCAAAAGAGAGCCTGATAAAGGAGATTGTATTCTTTTGAGTCCAGGGTTTTCCAGTCTAGATCAATTGCCGTCATACGAAGAAAGGGGGAGAAGATTCAAGGAATTTGTGCAACACCTGTAAAGATCCGTTATAAGAGACCCGGACATGTGGATCCACGTTCCAGGTATCCTGACCAGGTATTGCTTTTTGTGACTCTGTCTCTCCTGGCCATTGGGTTGGTCATGGTTTATTCGTCGTCTTCGGTTGTTTCCATGCACAAGTACGACGACTCGGTTTTTTTTGTAAAGAAACAAGCCTGGAGAATCTTAATCGGATTGTTCTTGATGGTTGTTTTTGTATACCTGGATTACCGAAAACTGGTGAAGATCTCAGCTCCTCTTTGTCTGTTGTTTACTGCTTTATTGATCCTTGTCTATGTTCCTGGAGTTGGAGTGGAAGGAGGAGGGTCCAAGCGCTGGATAGACTTTTTCTTCCGTATTCAGCCCTCCGAATATTTCAAAGTATTTTATATCCTTTTTCTGGCAGGCTCTTTGTCGCAGATATCGAGAGTCAAAAACAAATTTAGTAACCTAATTCTTCCCCATTTGCTTTTCTTAACCTTCGTTTCAGCCCTGGTTTTGTTTCAACCCGATCTTTCCACAGCGCTATTAATTGCCTTGATTGGGTTTTTCATGATTTTCTCTCTATATTCAAGCCCTAAGGTGGTATTCATTGTGGCTATTTTGAGTACCCTGACCCTGGCATACCAGATATGGAAGACCCCTTACCGGCTTAGACGAGTCGTGGCCTTTCTTAATCCTGCGGATCATCAGCTTAGTTCGGGTTATCAATTGATTCAATCCAAAATATCTCTTGGTAGCGGCGGCTTTATTGGTCTGGGGCTTGGTCAATCTAGGCAGAAATATCTGTATTTGCCGGAGGAGCATACGGATTTCATATTTGCGATTCTTGGGGAAGAATTTGGATTTCTAGGGTCATTTCTCATTATTCTGGGCTTTTCGATTTTTCTTTTCCGGGGAATAAGGATTGCATTACGGGCACCTGACTACACGGGCAAACTGTTAGCCTATGGCGTGACTGGATATATCACGATACAGGTGCTGCTCAACCTTATGGTTGTGGCGGGTCTAGCGCCGCCGACAGGGCTTCCCCTTCCCTTTCTGAGTTATGGTGGAAACGCCATGATCACAAACTTATTGGGAGTAGGGATTTTACTCAATATTTCCCGGTATGTAGATAGTTCCAGATGAGTCGTTTCATCTGTCTTTGCGGTGGGGGTACGGGTGGTCATCTTGTTCCTAACCTCGCTGTCTACCAGGAGCTAGAGCGTTGCGGCTGGCTTCCTTACTTTCTGATACCCAACAACTCCTTTGATCTCGATTTTTGTAGCCAAAAGGGTCTTAGATACAAGAAAATCAGCTATGGAAAACTAGTTTCAGGCAGTCCTCTTTTCGTGGCTTGGAAGATCCTTTATTCCATTCTTCAAGTAGGTTTGATCTTTCTAAAAGATAGACCCAGAAGTGTTCTTGGGACTGGGGGATATGGCTCCTTTCCAGTTTATATCTGCGCTGTTTTGTGGAGGCTTCCCCTATTTATCCTTGAACCTAATCGGATTTGTGGAAAGGTAAATCGTTGGTTTGCTCCCTTCGCACGCGCAGTTTTTACTTCTGAGATGGGTACCGAGAGGATCCCCCGTCTAAAAAACTTGATTCGTACCGGCAATCCCTTGCCGTATAAGTGTATCGAGCCGACGCATGAGGGCGAATGTTTACTAGTTTTTGGTGCGAGTCAGGGAGCATCTTCTATTAATCGCTTCATAGATAACTGGTTACGAAGGCTTGGGGAGGAACTGCCGGTTCTGGTTGTCTGGATCACCGGCAGGGGCGAATTCAGTCAATATCGTTCAAGGCGACTTGAGGGAAAAATAGAGGTCTATGATTACCTCAATGATATGGAATTTCAGTATCGTCGGGCTACCCTCGCGCTCACACGGGCGGGGGCAGGGACAATCTCTGAGTTAAAAACATTTAGGATACCGGCGGTTCTGGTTCCTTACCCCCATCATCAAGATCGACAACAGTATTTAAATGCTGGCGAATTAATCCAATCAGGAGCGTGTCTTCTGAAGGAGGAAACCGACCTTGATTTGGATTCCGGTAACGACTTTCTCACTCCTCTGCTTCGGAGTGGAGCGGAGATTAAGCGCATGCGTGAGGCTTTTCCCCCAATCCTAAAACCGGATGAAGTACGAACCCGGATTGTGGAAAGGATTCTGAATTGTTGAAAGAAGATTTTTGAAAAATTCAACAGAAATGATACACTACCCCCAACTTTAACCATTCAAAAAGTATTCGATTTCGTGAATTTTTGTGCAAATTTAGTCGATTATCCCCTCAGTGGACCAAGTACAAAAGATTGTAGATATCATGAGGTCCTCACCTGATTCCCCAAATTCGGGGGCACGAGACGTAATTCATGCTGAGACAAAAAAAACTTCATTTCGTAGGTATCGGTGGTGCTGGCATGAGTGGTCTCGCGCACATGTGCTTGGCCGAGGGATACCAGGTAACCGGTTCCGATCTTAGAAGTTCCTTAAATACTTCCAGGCTTCAGGATTTAGGGGCAGTCATTCATTATCCCCATTCTTCTAAGAACGTGCCTGAGGACACAGTTCTCGTAGTTTCTTCGGCGATTCCTGAATCCAATGAAGAACTTGGTGTAGCCAAAGCGCTGGGCTTGCCGATTAAAAAACGCGCCGAAGTTCTCGGCTGGTTTATGCAAGATAGGGACGGTATAGCCGTGGCTGGATGTCATGGGAAGACTACGACTACCACTATGGTGTCTTCAATCCTTACGGTGGCCGGCCTGGACCCCTCAACAGTGGTAGGTGGAGAGGCTTCGCATGTGGGGGGGAACGCTAAATTCGGCAGCGGACAATACCTGGTTGCGGAGGCGGATGAAAGTGATGGTAGCTTTCTATTTTTACCTTCAAAGTATTCAATTATCACAAATATTGATAATGATCACCTGGATTATTACGGCTCTTTTCGTGCAGTTTTGAGAGCCTTTTCTCAATTCATAGAGAACACTTCTTCTCTTGTTGTTCTTTGTGGGAATGATCCCAACCTGAAGGAATTTAGACAGAAATATCCTAAGAAGATCGTTGATTATGGATTCTCCGTTGATTCTGACTATGTAGTTCGAAATGTGGTTCAGGAAAAGCTGCGGACATCCTTTGAAATTTGTCTAAAGTGCGGCACCTGGATTCGTGTTTTACTGAAGATTCCTGGTCAGCACAATGTGCTAAATGCCGCAGGAGCGATTGCTCTTTGCGATCAACTAGGAATTCAAAAAGAATATCTGAAACTGGGACTTGAGAATTTCCAGGGAGTACAGCGGCGCTTTGAATTAATATCCGACGACAAGGATATTCTTATTTACGATGATTATGCGCACCATCCTACCGAGGTTCGTTCCACATTGGCTGCCGCTCGAGCCATGATGCAGACACGTTCAGGAAAACTAGTAGTTTGTTTCCAACCTCACCGATACTCAAGGCTCAATGCCTTAAGTTCTGAATTCAGAGATTGTTTTCAAGAATGCGATTTTCTTTACCTACTTCCCGTGTATGGGGCAGGGGAAACCCCTATATCAGGCGTTTCCACTCGAAATCTCTATCATGATCTGTTGATGGACCGTTCACGGGTTCATGTTTTCGATGAGGGGTCCTTGGAGTCATATTCCTCCGCGATTAGAGCGGAACTTGTCCCAGGAGATGTGCTTCTTACCATGGGAGCGGGAGATGTGACACGGTTAGGCCGCTGCATGGGGAGTTCAAGCCTGGTGGTATGAAGCATGTCAGGCTGTTGAGGTTCATTGCGCTTGCCTTTCTCTTAGGCAGTAGCATTCAGGCAGAGGGCTTTTTACAAAAAGCAGCCATGCGTGAAGCACGGTCCAAGAATTTTCAACGAATTTTTGTTCTCTTCTATCTTGAGAAATCACGCAGGATTTACACTGAGTTTGTAACTAAGAGTTCCGTTAAGGACTTCAAGAATCATCTGGAACTTTCTTATTTTGGAAATGCTTTACTCCAATTTCTTTCCTCATCTATGCATGTTTCACCGTCCCGGTTTGAGAATACGGCATGGGTTCGTAAGAATTACCTCTGGCTTTTGAACAGGGAATTCGAGAGGATGAGAAAATCACTTTCAGGGTATTTTGATTCAACCTCATACGAGCCGCGAATTTATGCAATTACTTTACGTTTTGCACAGGAATATCGAAGATTGGCCGGCCGACTGGCCCTTGGGGAGATAAGTCGAGAGAGTTTTCGATTTCAGGAGGGAAGGCTGTTAGAGGGGGTTGGGTCGCTGGATTTAAATCGACACACCAGTGAAGCCATGCGTGATTTGTTGTTCATTGAATTTCAATTAATGGATTTGGAATGAGTTTTGTAAAAAAGATACAAGGAGACTTTCGTGTGAACGAGCCTCTGAGCCGGCTCTGTTCTTACCGTATTGGCGGGGAGGCAAGATACTTTGTAGACGCGGTTTCTACGGAAGATATTTTTGAAACTTTTGAATTTGTCAGACATCGTTCCCTTCCTCTTATTCTCCTGGGGAATGGGAGTAATATTCTATTTGATGATGAAGGATTCGACGGGTTAATCCTACGAATTTCCAGTCAATTTGAAGACTTTCAGGCTAGTGATGACTTGCTCACTGCTCCCGCAGGAAAAAAACTCTCATCATTGGTAAGATTTTCCCAGAAAAACCACTGCCACACCCTGGACTTTCTTGGCAAAATTCCTGGAAATATAGGGGGTAGTATCGCGAATAACGCGGGTGCTTTTGGTAAAGATATTGCGCACAGCCTGCTGTGGGTGGAGGGTTTCCATCTAAATGGAGAATTTCAGAGAATTCCCGCAAGTGAGATCAAATTTTCTTACCGCCGCTGCTCTCTGAGAGGGAACTTCCTTATTCTCAGGGCCGCATTCTCGAGGGCGGATCAAAGCCTAAAAGACCGTAACTTTGAAGACTTGAACCGCTACAGAAAGGCTACTCAACCGCTTAGATTCCCTAGTGCAGGTTGTGTATTTAAGAACCCTACCTCTTTTTCCGCCGGTCAACTCATTGACCGAAGCGGGTGCAAGAAGATGAGATGTGGCGGAGCTGAAGTTTCAGATCTCCATGCCAATTTCATCGTGAACACAGGAGAGGCCACAGCTTCATCCATTCGTGAATTGGTATCCAGGGTACGCGGTCGTGTATTTGAAAAATATGGAATTTTGCTTGAGCGAGAACTCCAGTACGCCAACGAAGCGATTTTTCAGGTCGCCTGACCTGTATGAGTAACTAAGATCGATCTGAGAATTTATGAAGCGCCAATGGATTCAATATGAGCGAAAGAGGGAACTAACCGTTCCCAGGCTCTTTGATGAGCCCCGTTATGTAGCGGGTTTCATAATTTTGGCACTCGGGGCGTTTTGTGTATTTCAGGCCTGGTATCTGCTGTTCTACTCCTCCTATTTCACACTGGAGGGGATCACAGTGAAGGGGAACCGGACTGTCGAAACCGAAATGATTCTTACACTTGGAAAGTTGGAGATGGGGCAACGGACTTTCGGAATGGATTTTGAGGAAATTGCCAGGAAAATATCTGAACATCCCAGAATTTCGGAAGCGTCATTATTGCAAATTTCTCCACGGAAAGTTCAAATCACGATAACTGAACGCAAAGAATGGTTACAAGTGTGGGGACAGTCTTCAGTCTTTGGTGTGACTGAAGAGGGCTTTTTTTTCCCCATTCAAGATCCGGGTACCAAACCAAGGATTCGAATAAAACTGGGAGAATCTGAGTGGAAAATATTTCGTCTATCGCAGGAGAAACAAGAATTATTAAAACAATGGGTAGAGATTCTTGAGAAATCTCCTTTAGCGCAGTTTGATGTACTTTCCCTGGAGGATCTCTCGACCTTTTTCGTGACTTTTCAAGGCATTCGCATCTACCTCGAAGATGTGGAGCGATTCTTGGAACATCAATCAAAGATACCTATTTTCTTAAAGGAAGTGCTCCAGACCGGGAAAACGATAGAATATATTGATGCCCGATTCGAGGATATGGTAGTAAAGATGGGTTAAACTACCAGCCTTTCTCAAAAGGGATAAATGTATAGTACCGTCGTAGGTCTCGATATAGGCACCACGAAGGTGACAGCGGTTGTGGGGGAAATGATTGATGAAACCCACACAAAGGTCATCGGAATGGGAATCACTCCTTCCCGTGGAATGGAGAAGGGGATCGTTAAGAACGTTGAAGAAACTTCAGCGTGTATCCAGGAAGCCATTGATAAAGCACAAAGAATGGCTGACATGGCCATCGACTATGTGTACATCGGAATTGCCGGCGGTCATATCGAATCTGTGAATCGTACTGTCGAAATCGACTTGAGAGAGCCCAATACCTGCGTTACTCAAGAAGATGTGGATTTGATACTGTCCATGGCCAAAGATATCCAGGTTCCTGAAGATAAGGAAATCATCCACACCATTATTCGAGAATATTCCCTGGATGAAAACCGAGGCCTCAAGGATCCCGTAGGCATGACTGGATCCAAGTTAAAAGTAACGGTTCATATTGTGCTAGGAGCTATTAGCGCGATCAGGGACCTGGTTCGCTGCGCCCATAATGTGAACCTTGATGTGGCCGAAGTCATTCTTCAGCCTCTTGCCTCAGCGGAAGCTATCCTGACCGAAGATGAAAAGAAAATGGGTGTTGTCCTGGTGGACATTGGCGGCGGGACTACTGATATCGCGGTATTTCAAAAAGGACAGCTCACTCACACCAGGGTGATTCCCCTTGGCGGAGGGCATTTTACAAATGATTTGTCCGTTTACCTGCGCAGTCCGTACTCGGAAGCGGAAAAGCTAAAAATTCGCTATGGCAGTGTGGACCTGCACCAATCCGACCTCGGTCAGAGCCTCGAAGTTCCAGCTGTAGGTGGCGAGGAAAGGCGTAAAGTTACCGTAGGAGCCGTCGCAGAAGTACTGCGAGCTCGCGGCGAAGAGTTGGCGGAATTAGTTCTGGAAGACATTTTTGAGAGCGTGGGCGAATTGCAACAGCTAGGAGCCGGTATCGTGCTGACCGGTGGAGGTTCTCAAACCCGAGGCTTGGATGTGCTTTTCCAGGATCTGGGTGGATTACCCGTAAGAATAGGAAAAATTCGCGATGTGACCGGTTTGGTGGAAAAAGTTTCCAGTCCGGTTTTTGCAACCGGGGTAGGACTCATTTTTTATGGATATCGAAATCATGAAATGGTGATGAGAAGTCTTCATGAAGAGTCTTTTTTTGAACGGGTTATAAGCACGATAAAGGGTTGGTTCGTTTAGAATTGACTCCAATTGGGTTAGGTTTAGGTGTATTCAGGTAAGCGATGAAAGTGCTTCAAAACAGGTTTTGTACCCTGCGGGTTTGTGTTAGAATCCTCTAATTGCCCTAATGGAGCTTCTTGCAAGGAGTTAGTCGATGTTTGAGTTCGAAGCGGTAGAACGGTCAGCGGACATAAAAGTTATCGGTATAGGTGGCGGTGGCGGCAACGCTGTGAACCGCATGATCAATAGCGAGATGTCTGGAGTGGATTTTATCGCCGCAAACACTGACGCTCAGGCACTGGTTCTTTCAGAGGCCAGAATAAAGATTCAGATTGGGGATAAATTAACCAAGGGATTGGGAGCTGGGGCCAACTTTGAAGTCGGGAAAAAGGCTGCGGAAGAGGACCAGGAAAAAATTTGCGCCTCCATTGAAGGCGCAGATATGCTCTTTATTACAGCGGGTATGGGTGGAGGCACCGGAACTGGTGCGGCTCCCATCATTGCTCAAGCTGCTAAGGAGAAGGGGATTCTAACGGTCGCGGTTGTTACCAAGCCCTTTGGATTTGAAGGCAAAAAGCGGAATCAAATTGCAGAGGTTGGAATTAAAAATCTACGTGAATCTGTTGATTCGCTCATCGTAATTCCAAATGACCGGTTGTTACAGATCTCCGACAGCAATACTTCCATGATTGAGGCATTTGGCCTGGCTGATAATGTTCTGCGGCAGGGTGTTCAGGGGATAACGGACCTGATTACAGTTCCTGGGATGATAAATTGTGACTTTGCCGATGTTAAGACTGTAATGAGTGACTCAGGTCGTGCGGTAATGGGAATAGGAATGGCAGAGGGAGAAGGAAGAGCGGAAAAAGCGGCGCAAATGGCCATTGATTCTCCGCTTCTGGAATCTAGTATTGAAGGCGCAAGATCGGTCCTGATCAATATTACCGGTCCGATGACACTGGGAATGCTTGAAGTGAACCAGGCCTGTCAAATCATTCAGAATGCCGTACATGATGAAGCGGAGATTATTTTCGGATCATCTGTAGATGAGAATATTGGCGAAGGATTGCGAATCACGGTAATCGCCACGAGGTTTGAAGAAGATTCACAACCTCATGCAAAAGAGATGGCGGCCAATGTTCGTAAGATTTATGATCCTCCCAAGCCACTACCTACAGAGAAAAAGACCCAGGTAAAAGCGGATGACATGAAGATTGTGGCTTCTCAGTCCGATGACCGAGATATCCCCGCTTTCCTACGACGTCATACCAGCAATAAGTCCTGAACTTTACTCAAGTCTAGTCTTTGAATAGTGCGGGAAAAAGGTTTCTTATTTCCTGGGGTTCCTGTCCTAGAAAATGGCCGTATAGAGCGTAAGGACCCTCACTAAAGTAGACATATGTCTCGTAATAGACAGTCTGTTTTAGCAAAAAATCTCTTTGTTTTAAAAATAATCCCGCCGAGAGATTTTGCCATTCTTCTGCGCTGGGTGGCTTTGCTGAATTCTGTGCCAGGTTTTGCAATTCGTAATACTCTACAAAGCAAGAAAACCCGTCTCGCTCTCCGGCAATCAAAAGAGTTTTTTTAGGACTCTCGAATGACAGAGAGGGTGGAAATGATCTGGAAGAATGGAGTTCTACTCCTACCTTTTCACCCTTAATGGCATATTTTTCAAAAAAGGAAGGAGTGGAGCAGCCGTTAAGGGCAATCCAAACCAAACAAAAAAGGTTAAATAGAAACTGATTTGGTCGATACTTCATTTGAACTCATCTATGACAAACAGGACCAATTCTATGTGGTTGGACAGTATCTTTCAAACAAGCAATAAGCGAGCAAGCGTTCAGGCGCTGCAGATCCGTATGGATAGCCTGGAGCTGGAACTTGAAAGATTAAGAAAAATGAATCGTAAGCTGTCCTTTACTGTAGATCTCCTCATGAGGACAGAAATGAAGGACCTGGAAGCGGGTTCAAGCAGTTCTGTGAGTTCTCTTCAAGTCTCCTGAATCCGGAAAGATTCGGAAATACTCTGCAACCTTTTTCCCTGCAGTTCGTAATTATGGGTGAGGGAATTCAAAGAAGGTTGAACTAATGAAATGCGAAATGGTTGATGAGCTGATCCAACACTATCTGGATCTCTCCCTATCGCATGAACAAAGAATTCAGCTTGAGAAGCACGTAGAGCTTTGCTCCCGCTGCCGTGAGGAGCTCCAGTCATATAAGCGCTTAGTGGAACTCTTTGAAGAGGAGGATTCCTGTCCGGACCTTCCCGCAGACTTCACTCAAAGGGTAATGAGCTCACTTCCCGATGTTTCCTTTCAAAATACCCGGGCAAAAGGTTATGGGAGTGGCTTTGAGTCTATTGCCCCTTATCTGAAATATGCAGGAATGGCAGTTGCCGCGGTCTTTGTTGTTTCCATTACACAGTTAGATTTACCCTTTCATTTTCCATGGAACAAGAATTCTGGACCGGATCCCACTATGACTGTGAGAGTGGATGCCGGGGGGGAGATCGACCAATCCTTTCACGGGTTAAGTGGGGATGGATCGAGCAGCGATCCCACTCAGCATCAAATGGGTGGAGGTGAATTCCCTCTGAAGCTTGAAGTTTCTGGCGGTGTGGTACATGTCCGCAATTCCAATGGATTCCAAATCATTAAGAATGGAGAGATACATTCGCTGGCATTCCTGGATGAGGTGCGCACTGGAGCGAAGGCCACCGCTTCGATTGTTTATCCCGAAGATAAGGTCCGTCTACGGCTCAAATCTCGCACCAGGATTCAAATTGCTCGCAATTCTCTACGTCTTTTCCATGGTAGTTCCTGGGTACATATTGTTCGAAAAGGCACTAAGTTTGAAGTTAAAACTCCCAATCTCATCGCCGCGGTTCGTGGAACAGTCTTTTCCGTGGATGTAGAGGGAGATTCTGTATCCACTGGTACCAGGGGGCCGCTTGCGACTCTCTCCGTAGTCTCAGTTTTTGAGGGACGGGTTGAAGTGCGTTCCCTGACCTCAAACCAGCCCTCCGTCTTTGTAAATCCTTCCCAGGAAGTTAAGAGTAAGGGGCTGATCCTGACCGGAGTTTCAGAACTTGAGCAGGATGCCAGAGATAGGTGGAGTGAAGCATTAAAAGAATTAGATTTACCTGCTGGAAGGGAAGGGCACCCAAATACGAATACCCTTCCTAAAAACTCAGAGGTCCGCCCCGATGAGTCCTTTTCCGATGAATTAGATCGTTAATCCCCAGTTTGGATAGATACCGAAAGCAGGTGGTTTACCCACTTGTTGGTTCATACTCAAGAAGGCTCAATCGCAGATGAGCTCGGGAATCGTAAGATTCCGTTTTATCCGGGAATCCGGGCAAAACACTTCATTTTGAGTATATAATAAGAGCCTATGGAAAAAAATGGCTCCTCGCAGAATACGACTCCCAAAGTAATCGAGGTAATTGGCGCACCTATAGGATTAGCTTCTCCTTCTAAAGGAGTATCTCTAGGTCCGGATGCGATACGTCTTGCTGGTTTACGGGAGAGGATAGACCGTCTGGGCTGGAAATGTGTAGATCAGGGGAATTTAAACACTCTTGAAGAGCCCTATCCACCTGTAGGGTTTGCGCCCAGGCAAATTCGTTATCTTGAGGAAATCATACCTTTTCAGGAACAGGTACGTGCCAAGGTATTTCAGTCTTTGGAAAAGGGGTTTTTACCACTAGTTTTGGGCGGTGATCATTCCGTAGCAATGGGTTCAATTTCCGCGATTAACTCTTATTGGAGACAGCATTGGACAACGCCGGGCTTACTCTGGTTCGATGCTCATGCAGACCTCAATACTGATCGGACTAGTCCTTCAGGAAATGTGCATGGAATGCCGTTAGCGGTAGCACTAGGTAAAGGTCATACAAGATTGTGTGAACTCTTTGACGGGAAATTTATTGATCCTTCCAGAGTTGTCTTATTTGGAGTCCGCAGCGTTGATCCCGAAGAGAGTTCCATTGTAAAAGACTTGGGAATCAAAGTTTTTTCCATGAAGGACATTGATGAACAAGGTGCTGTAAAATGCATTCGAGAGGCAATTGGAATTTGTTCACCTAAGGGAGAGCCTATCCATATAAGCTTTGATATAGACGGCGTTGATGAGCGGTCAGTTCCAGGTACGGGGACACCAGTCGCGGGTGGACTAACCCTGCGGGAAGCTCATCTTGTTTTAGAATTATTCTCGGAAACAAATGCGATCCGCAGCATGGATATGGTAGAGGTAAATCCATTGTTGGATCACTCGAACCAAACCGCGCGTACAGCCCTCTCTCTCATTGAATCCGCATTAGGGAAAGTTATCTACTAACCTTGGCATTCCTCGCTTTTTTTTTGCGCTTCTTCTTCAGGTAGAACTCTTTCAATTCTGTCTGGAAGCCGTCTCTGAACCTTTAATTCGAGAGGCCGTTCTCATTTCTTTCATCCTTGCTGTGCTATTCGTACAGCGGACCCTTCAAAAGGATCCCCTTTACGATCAGGTAGGTAGAGTTTTCTTTCTCGGATCTCTAATTCTTGTGTTAGCAGGATTTCCGAAGTTTCTTTTTGTTCATCTGTTAGACCTGTTACAGACACAGTTCTATCTATTGGAGGCATACCATCGTTCCCACATTTTCATACTTTTTGTAGTTCTTTTTTTCAGCTGGATTCCATGGGCTTTTCTCTATGTATCTCTAAGGAACTCACGTTTTTTGCCGTCCCCCGGTTTTCCCTTGTGCACCCTGATGGCTTTATTTTTAGCCATATCGGGGGTTTTCACTACAGGCTGGGTCTTATCCGGGTTCCTCTTACTGGCCGGCTTTTTGTTTCTTCTTGGCCAAACCCAAATTGTCAGGAATCAAAAGCGGTGCAGGCCCATAGAGAGGGAAATATGGATTGGTGTTGTATTAGGCTTAGTTTTTCTCTCAGCCGGTGTGCGACCTGAGGTTCTTGCCGGATGTAGCGCGTTTTTTCTTCTGTTCTTAGAGGGAAAGCCAAGAAAGTTTTGGTTGGAGCGAATGAGTCGTAGGGTTTTTGATTGGACCTTCTTCCATGCATTTTTACTGGGCTCCTTTTTTCTACTTTATCCCAGCCCTGCCATGAGTGCCCTGGTAGTGGGCTCAATGATTGTTTGCCTTGTGGTCCCTTCCCCTCCGATTAGAAGGTCTGGAATTTCAACTTCTCTTTCCGTGTTGATTTTTTTGGTCCTATGCACTCTTTTTGACTTGCAAAGTCCCAATCAAAGAATCGTTTTGTGGCACTTTTTTCTTTCCGCTCGTTTGCTAATATTTTATGGCTCCGGGCATTCGTGGATCGCGATGGGCCTCGTTGGTTTTGTGTTTTATTACGGGCTTACCCATCTTCCTAATGAAGCTGCGTTGATGAAGTCTGTTGCTGGCACTCAACCTAAACTTCTTCAATTTCATCAATTGTCCCGAGTTCAAAATGGTGAAATCACTCTTTACCGCAAAGTTTCCTTGAGCGACCACTTTGAGGATGTCTATGGGGAGAAACCCTGGATTCTTTTCAATTTACTGGATGACGCGGATCAAGGGGACGCGGTTCGAGTGTTTGATTTAGAAAAAAGCTCGAGCACTGAAAAGCTCAACCCTACTTTTTATCTGGCAGAATTGAGGGGCTCCATTTCGCGCACAAAGGTCAGACATCTACTGTCAAAAAAGAAACCAAACTATCTGGCGATGAGCTTTCATAGAATATTGAAGGCAGGAGAATATGCGGAGTGGATTCGGTTTTTATCTGATCGCCTTTCGGGAGGCATTCTGATCTTTACCGCAAAATCCTATAAGGCCAGGGACCTTAAAACTCTTCTAGCTCCATTTTCAAAAACTTTTCCTGCTGCAAAAATTCTTTTTCTTGAAGATGGTTTAGCTGTTTATTCAGGACTTTTACCCAGGGTTAAAAACCTCAATAAGAAAAATTTTGCAGCAAGTCTCTCGATCTCGCAATTTTTAGGTACTATTGAAGGCAAGTCAACAGTTGACCTCGACAAACTCAGACAACAGTTGGTTTTTCTTCAGGTGGATGATGTTCTAGCCCGGGAAGCTCGCCCTCTAGACTTAACTCTATGGCAAGGTTTTGCTCTTCAGTTTTATCACCAGGGTATGGATGGGGTAGCTCACAGAATTATTCGTGAACTTCGAGAATGGGATTCGCTCGGCGAGGATTTTCGTTTTTTTGAAACTTTGCTGGTGAGTGGAGAACTCCAGGGCAGTGCCCTGAAGTCTTTTGAGGAATTTAGCAAGAATTCCCACTGGGAAATTCGAAATTCAGGGACGTTTTTGCAGCAGCTATTTAAAGAAAGGGTGTTCAGGGAATTCCCTGGGATCTTAATCTCAGACCCAGCTGAGAGAATTAATCCTTCGGATAAAAATCCATGGTACCAACTGATTCTTTACATCCAAGCACGAAAATTTCGTGACGCAAACCAGTGGGTTCAGGGGAGAAATCTGGTTCCTTTAAGTCCCCAGGAAAAATACCTCATACGGACAGTATGGGAAGAGCTGGCATTACCGGAAGCAGCTTCCTTCTATACCGAATAACAATCGGTATACCCGGTTGCTAATTCCTGGTCTGGTCGGGAATCCAGACAAGCCAAATCGTGTTTGGGTAAATAGATAGAATCACCAGATCTGATCCACAGACACCCGTGATTTGTCCTCCATGAAACGGACTGCTTCCTGATAGGTAATTTTCTTTTCTGAAGCGAGCCCCATAAGGTAATCATCGAGAGAAACACTGGTTTCTTGTCTTGAACTTCTTAAAACGCGTGAGAGCTTTTCAAGAGATTCAATGGAAAGGCACTCTGAAATTTTGGAATTATTCAGAAAGTACTCAACCCCGGGAACCAGGCCCGATTCTTGTGCGTTATTGAGAAGACGGATGTGTACCGAAGCCTGGAGCGCTGACTGGAAGAGTCTCTCATACACCTTTAAGAGTTTCGGGGGGAATAGATATAAGATCTTCTCAATTGCTTCACGAGATGAATTCGCATTACATTCCACGATCACAAGGCTTCTGGAACAGGCAAGCTGCAGCAGTGTTTCAAGGGAGCGAGATTCAGGAATCCGAGCAAGATAAGCTACATCAGGGTCCTCCCTGGAGAGAGATTCAACAGCACTGCTCAGACTGTGAAGATCATTACCCATCTCCTTTTGTGACACGAGGGATTTCGCACTCTGCAATGGGTATTCTATGCGATCTTCCACAGTCATAATATTCTTCACAAAATTGCGGTTGATGTAACTTAAGAGGCTGATGCAGCAAGTACTCTTGCCAGACTGGTTCGGACCGCTAATTAGGATCAATCCCTGCGGAAGTTTAGCAATATGGCTTAAAAAATCTGAGGGAAGATTTAGAGATTGGAAATCAGGAATTGTATTTGTCGAATAATGCAGCACACACTCAACTCCCCTGGATTGCCGGAAAATATGTGCTTTAAATCGCCCGCGTTCCTGATAAGGGATGTCTACTCCAAGGGTTCCTTCGCGCTGAAATTCCTGGACCTGGGGAGAACTTAGATAGGGGGAGAGGAATTCCTGAATATCTTGATTAGTAAGGGTCCTGGACCCGCATTTACATAAAACTCCGTCGACCCGCGCCATGGGAGGTGTTCCGATGCGTAAATGAAGCTGAGTTGCTCCTAATTCCGCAGACTCTTTAAGAATTTCTTTAAAGCGCTGAACCTGCTCATAAGGGTACTCAGATTTTTGGAAGAAACTGAATTCGAGACTGGCGCTTTCAGAAGAATAATGGGTCAAAGCGGATGTATTGAGGGACTGAGCGATAGACAGCTTGTCCAAGACATCCTGCGGTTTCAGGGAGTAGTTTTGATAAAGCTCCATCAAAACCGAATCTGTTAGCTGTGAGAGTTGATTTAAAATGTCCTGGGATTCACGCTCGGTCCCTGAACCAAGAAATTTCATCAAGGTGCGGGCACCATAATATTCAGATTCCTCAATAGTTGTTTCACACCAGAAACGCATGGAATCTACGGGATTTAATAAGCCTTCAAATAGCTGTAAAAATGCGGGGGGACCAATCTGAAGTAAATACTCATGTGCCCTGGAGCGGACCACCCAGGACTGGTTATCGAATGCTTCAATTAATAGAGAAACCGCTCGATCTCCACCAATGCAGGCAATGGCCTCAAGGGCATATAGACGTACTTCCTTAGAGCCGGTTCTTACAAGTTTTTCAAGAGCATGGAAACAAGTGGGCTGTCCCACCTCCCCCAGAATCTGACATATCCAGTACAGCTTTTCTTCAGAGCCCTCTTCAATTCTTGTGGCAAGGGGCGCGACACAAACCGGTCCCATGGAAATCAGGACATCTGTCGCATGCTTCCGTAAGTACCACTGGGAATCTGTCAGGATTCCCGCGAGTAATTCCACGGCGGAGGTGGAGCGGATTTTACCCAGGATGGAGATTGCGTGGAACCTGAGATCCAGATCTGGAGTTTTTAGTAATTGCTCGATGAGTGCGGTATGCTTTTCCTCCACTATTTCCTTGAGTACAATCGCTCCCCAGTAGCGAACGGAACGAGAACCTTTCTTCATGGCTAAAACCAGTTCGCGATGGGGATCTCTACCGGCCTCCATTAATGCTTTCGATGCCTGGGCTCGGAGGACCCACAGATCAGAGTCCAGGGTATTGATAAAGATTGGGATCGATTGAGGTGCGCGAACTTCCTGAATTCCACTCAGTGCATAGGAACGAACCTTATCGTCATAATCCTTAGAGACAAGAATTTCCATGAGTGTTTTGAGAACAGAGGTTCCACCAATGCGTCCCAAAATTTTGAAGCACCAATATCGCTGATCGTCAGTTCCACTCTGAATGGCCTTTTTCATGGGCTGAATCGAACGGGATCCTAAATTCCACAAAAGTTCGGAAGCCTCTTTACGGACAGACCAGATTGGGTCTTTGAGCTTTTCAAGCGCAAAGGGGATGCTGGAAGGCTCTTTTAATTTAGAGAGAGCCTTTAATGCGAAGAGGTTTTCAGGATGTTCCAGGCGCTCGACTGCTTCCATTAAAGGCTTGAGAGCTCTTTTACCCGCGGCGGGAAGAATATGCATAGCCCAGTAGCGGCGATCAGCGGTTTCATCCAGAATACACTTGGCTACATGCGGGAAAGTAATGCCAATTTCCTGTTCTAGTCGCCTGGCTGCCAATTTACGAACTTTCCAAAGAGCATGATCTAAAATATGGATATAGGTTTCCAAAACTTCCCCTTTTAAGGGAAATGCCTCTAATTCCTTTAGAGCTTTAATGGGTTCATCCATATGAGAAGAATGCAGCAGAGTCTGAATTTTTTGGAGATTAAGTGTGGGCTCGGTGGTCATGGGATCATTATACTCCGTGAGAGTTTTGATGGGCACTGCCTTTTCGGTTTCCTGGTCGTATTACATTCCTGCCCCCTCTTGCCGACAGGTTAAGAGGAGATGGAACGCCCGGATTAAATGTTACCGGATTTGGCTGCCAACCTTTCGGTTTTGTGTCGTTTGTCATGGAGAAGGAGAGCGATGAGTTCTGAATTGAGGAAAAGAACTTTCCTCTTGTCGTTATCCCTTTTTCTTGGTTTTTTTCTTTCCATAGCTGCCGCTAACCAGGGTACCGTCTATGAAGTTCCCGATCCTAAAGATTTCACGGCAAATGATCCCTACCAGGGAATGTCCTACGAAGAGCGGCCAACAGTTCAAGAAGTTCCTGAAATATTGAATGTTACCGATCTATTACGAAGTACCGCACCTATTTTTTGGAAACACAAGACCAGTATCTCAAAAGGGGGAGATGTTGGCCAGCTAACCGATATTAAGCAGGCCATAGCAGCACAGGAACAAGAGATTATTCATGAAATTAAACGTGTTCCTGGAATTCTGGAAATACTGGACGACAATAAAGATCTGGAGGCTCAGATTCAGAGCTTTTTGACTTTGAGAAGAGCTGAGGTCAGAGACATTCATGTAAAGGTAAGAAAACTTAAGGACGACCTTGAGAAGGAAAAAAATGTCAAAGTCACGGATATAAGTTCCGTGGGCTCGAAAATTCAGGGACTATATGACGAGATTGATCTTCATTTAGAGGATCCTACCTCAAGATACAATGATGACTTCATTCTAAAGCGCAAAGAAAAGATTCGTCGCCTTATGCGTAAAAAGAAGGTACTAAAGAGGGACTTCGAGAGATTGGAATACCCTAAAATGAAGTCTATTCACAAGAAAATCGAATTCTTGGAAGAGCGTCGAAAGGAGATCCATGAAAAGAGTCGGGATCTCAGTTTCAAATATGTTCAGCGACGGATTGGATTGATTGATAAGAACAACAATAGAATTAACTACCTCATATCGATTCATATGAAGAGATCCAGAGTGAGGCAGATTCGCGCGAAGTTAGCATCATTGCACGCGGTTCGCAATCAACTGGATACAGCCAAACTGAAAATCAGTGAAAAGGGTTCAGATGCTCTCGATCTTGAGGCAGATATTCGGTTTGAAGAAAAATACTATGAGCAGGTAGCTCGTCGTGAAAAGGAGATTCTCGATGAGATACGAAGATCAAGAGAAATGATTCACGGATTAAGATCGGGATCCTCGGAGCCTGATAGGAAGCAGTCGATTGCTACTCCTGATAAGGCACAAGTGGGGAAGTCTGGAGCGATGATTCAAAAGCAGGATAAGCAGGAGACCCCCGCCGAGCATGTGTATGTCATTCCGATGAGGGCTGGGCTGGATTTGCCTGGATTGGCTGAGATTCCACGGATGTTGCAGGAAAAGGCTCAAAGCGCAGGGACCAAAACTCCATCGGGAATTGTGTATGTGATGCCCATTGATAAAATGACCAAAGAGCCTGAGGTGAGGGGTAGGCAGAAAATTCTTGAACCGGAAATCAGTAGTTTATTACAGGAGAGTAACGAAAAAAATCTGGCCAGAATTCATAGACTGGAAGATCGTCTTTCCAGAATAGCAGAGTTAATGGACCGGCAGGCAAATACCCTGGAAGCGCTATCAAAAAGACCCACCGTCATGGTTCCTGTCATTCCCAAAGAGCCGGTCTCTTCGACACTCGCGCCGGATTTACAACCCCCTGTTGAGACTCCGCCTTCCTCTTCTTCTGCTACATCCCCTGTGCCGACTGTAAAACAAGTAACCAGGGAAGAAATTGAAAAATCCCCTGCCTTGAAAAAGATCATCTTGGAAAACTTGAAGGATGAGCGCAATTTCCGCTCCCGTTAAGCGCTCGGATTCTTTCTAATTCCTGCCCTCATAATGCTGGAATTTATCCCGAATAAAGCCAACAATTTCCCAGCACCAATTGCAAAAGATCTGGTGTATGTCCAAAGAAGTGCCTTCCGAACCGGCAAGTCTGGTGAAGGGTTCTTCGATTTGGAGATTTTGAGCTGCCTGTCTGCGGACATATTGTTTACATAACTCCAGGAACTTTGAATTTTGAGCTAGCTTTTCACACAGTACTTCGTAACGAGATTCTGAATCTGACTCGTCTGACATGAGATTCCAGAAAACTGAAAAAACTTCGTATTGACCGGGGCTGAATACCTCGGACTCATAGCGGACTTTCACTCGCTTATCTCCAAATACATAGTCCCCGCTAAATTCATGACCAAGAAATAGGGCCATTTCCCTGGCTAAGGCCAGAGATTTCCCCTTTTTCTCGATGAGGTACTTGGGGGAGAAAATCTGGAGAATGACAAGGTTTTCGAAGTTCCACAAGCTGCGTGAATTTTTTAGGTAGTAGTACAGTTTCAAGACATTGGATTCGGGTGCGTTTCGGTTCAATTCCAAAAGAATAAAATAAGCCCTCTTCTTGTTCCTGCTTACTGCGAAATAGTCAATGAGTGAACTCTCAAGCCCAGATAGATCAAGGTCATGGTTCGCGTAGAGCTGAAATCCCTGGGCCTTCCAAAATCCATCAATTTTCTCTGGACTAAAGACTGATTGGGTAAGAGAATCTATCCACTTGTGCTGTGCTTTGGAGGAGTTAAGCAGACCTTCGCTCTCATGGATTTGTTCAATCAGCTTTTCCCGGTTTCTTTCCATGGTCTCGAAATTCAAAGTTCTCAAACGGTTCTTGAATTCCTCTACTGTCTGAATTCCCGCACCAAGAATTTGGGAACAAAAATTATCCAGGTCGCTGTCAAGACTGCGCAGCATTGTCTGGGCTCCCTGTACCTCTCGCTGGGCAAGGGCTTCTTGATCCTGAATGAGGTCTCCCCCTCCCATACCGATGAAGACTTCCTTGAGAAGTTTTATAGACAGATTTACTTGGCTCATGTTAGCTGTTGGATAAGAGAATTATTCATTCTACTCGACTCGGGAAGCGGGGGCAAAATCTGCTTGAATTTTCTTGAAAAAACTGGTTCTAGTTGACATGAATTGAGGGGCTGGTTACTATATGACCCACTTTTTCCAGGCGCTAAAATTAATGGCCCTGATACCACAAGTTGGCCTGGTCTTTGCCACCTGCTTGGGTGTGGGGATTTTGAGCGGATACTATCTGGACCAGTGGATGGGAAGCAGTCCAATCTTATCCATCTGTCTTGGTTTGCTGGGAGGAGTGGCTGGAGGGTTTTCGATATATAGACTCATAACAGCCCGAGGAAGTCGAAAAAAGAATGGAAAACGTAAAGACTGATATGACAAGGGATCTAATCTGGGCCCACTTTGTTTTGCAGTTAATTCTTTTTGGGACTTTTAAAAATCCTCACATGAACCTTAGTTTCCTTTTTGGTGGAATGATTAGCCTGGGAAATCTGCATTTGATGGTTCGAGACTGCGAGTCCCTCAGGCTTTCCGGGTCCAGCAAACGAATGCTTGGAGGTTTTGGCTTTCGTTTACTTTTGATGGCTGTTGTGGTCGGTCTAGCCCTGTCTCTTCAAAGGTTTCATCCATATGCACTACTTGCGGGTCTCTTCACACTCCAGTTTTCCTTTGCTGGTAGACAATTGTTGTGGTTAGCGGGTACGGCAGTAAACAAGGGGAGCCACTAGTCCATGAGAATCGAAGATATCGGAAAAGTTTGGTATTACACCATCGGGACCGGACAGATTGAGGATCTTTCTCAGCGGACCTGGCTCACAATTACGAGTACGGATCTCCACATGTTTTTGACGACTTATGTGGTCATGATTGTTTTGGTTCTCGGGGGCTGGCTTATCGGAAGAGGGGTAAGACTCGTGCCCACAGGGCCCCAACTGGTGGTGGAATGGCTCGTTGGCTTCGTGGATTCCCTTTGTCAGGAATCCCTGGGAAAGGAACTGGGGCGAAAATTCACCTCCTTCATTAGTACCCTTTTCATGTTCTTGCTCATGTGCAACTACAGCGGTGTTTTCTTTCTCCATGAGCCTACCCAAAATATCAATACCCCCTTAACACTAGGTCTTTTAGGATTTTCAATCGCAGTTTATCAAGCGATGAAATCAAAGGGCATTTTTGGATACTTCAGGGAAATGATCATGGAACCCATTCCCATAATTATGTTTCCTCTGAATCTCATTGGGGAACTCTCAAAAATTGTTTCCATCAGTTTTCGTTTATTTGGAAATATTATGGGTGGTGCCGTGATTATTGTGGTCGTGTCCTGGCTTGTGGGATACATGATTTTACCGGTCGGATTGGTAGCGTTTTTCGGAATCTTCGTGGGTACGATTCAAGCTTTTGTGTTTACGATGCTGACCCTGGCTTATATTTCCAATGGAATTGAAGAGGAAGAAGAGCAGGTTGAGGAGGCCGAGGGCGCATGATCTTCTCTGAGTATGCTAATGAGATCGTGATGGGGGCTAAGTTTCTTGCAGCTGGTCTGTGCATGGGTTTTGGTGCCATTGGCGCCGGATTGGGTACCTTTAGGTCCGCTACTTCTGCTGTTTTGGGGATGGCGCGCCAACCCGTTCAGGATGTATTGATTCTAAGAACCATGCTCATAACTCAGGCAGTCACAGAATCCGCTTCGATTTTTGCCCTGGTGGTTGCCTGCCTTTTACTCTTTGTACCGCTTCCCTATTTGGTTACCACGGAGAACTTCTGGTTTATGGCTGCGGGGCTATTATCCTGCGGGCTGGCCATGGGTCTAGGCGCAATTGGCGGCGGAATTGGAATGGGGCTGACGGGAAGTAAAGCTGTCGAGGGTATATCAAGAAATCCAAGTGCCCAGGGTGATGTTCAGTTTGTTCACCTGCTCGGCTCCGCTGTGGCGGGAAATCCGGCCGTTTTCGGCCTTGTGGTTGCACTGCTGCTCTTGTTAAGCATCGACTACTCAGTCTATCCGGGACTGCCTAAATTAATGGCACTATTAGGTTCAGGATTATCGATTGGACTTGGTGCGATAGGCTCAGGAATTGGGTGTGGTTTACCTGCGGCATCATCATGTGCCGGCACAGCAAAGAAGCCAACATTACGATTCACCCTCGTCAGAACAATGTTAATAGGACAGGCTGTTGCTCAGTCTGTGTGTGTGTTTGCCCTGGTAGTGGCTTTATTACTGCTGTATACAGTGAATTAGAAGAATTCAAGGAGGCTAGAAATGGCAACGACCGGCGATGAAGTAGCAATGACTGAAGCGATTATCACTGGCTGTAAGTACCTTGGTGCCGGGCTCTGTATGGGTCTGGGCGCTATTGGCCCTGGAATTGGGGAGGGTTTTGTGGCTGGAAAGGCTTGTGAAGGCATATCTCACCAGCCAGAGCAGGCAAACCTTCTAACCAGGACAATGCTCATTGGACAAGCGGTTTCTGAGTCCACGGGGATTTATTCGCTCGTGATCGCACTGCTTTTAATGTACGCGATGTAAGAAAATCCTAAGAGGAGTTTTCTCACATGATTGATATTAATATAAGCCTATTTTTCCAGCTTTTAAATTTTCTGGTTCTCTATTGGCTGCTGGATTTAATTCTGTTTAAACCCTTATTTAGGGTTATGGATGAACGTAAGGCTCGCTTCGCGGGACTTGCAGAGGGATTCGCAGCCGAAAAGAGTGAGATTGGAATCTTGGAGTCCACCTATCGCGCAAAGCTTGGGGGGATTCATGGCGAGGCGTCGAAGTTGAGGCGCAAGGCCCGAGATGAAGCGGAAGCAGAAAAAGCCAAAATCCTTGAAAATGCCGAAGCAAAGGCAGTCGAAATGACCCAAGAAAAATTCAAGGTTGTGGAGCAAAATCTCAAGGAATTGGAACAGAATTTAGGTAAGTCCAGCGGCGAGCTCGTGGAAGTCCTGAATCGAAAGGTTCTTGGATCATGAGGCATGGTACAAAGCACAGACTCCTGCATAATCTGACTCCGGGAATTTGGATATTTCTAGGATTATTTTTTCTTCTGATAGCCCCTATTTACGCGGCCGAAAGCGAAGCCACGGCTGGTGGGGTCATGGAGTTTTTGAGAGGTCATACCTGGCAGTATCTGATGGAATGGCTCAACTTCATTATTCTGATGTTGTTGCTGTGGAACTTTGTCATAAAAAAGCTCTTATTGCCAGCTGTGGATGAGAACCTTACTGATATTGAAACCAGGCTTAGTCAGGAAGAATCCCAGCGCAGGGAATTTCAGCAAAAGGTTGAGGAGCTTAAGGGGAAACTTGAGAATCTCGGTGAGGAAGAGACCAGGATTCTTCAAGAAGCCACTCAGCAGACCCACAAAATTCGTGAACAGGTCATCGAATCCGCAAGGGAGCAGGAACTGCGCATCTTAGGTCAGGTGGATCTTGATGCCGCCGCTCATTTCAGAGAAGGTCTTGATGATTTAAAGGGCCGATTCTTTAGCGGTTTAACCGGCATATTTGTGGACAGTTTGTCAGAGGAGAAAATGAAAACATCTCTGAAAAAATATGCTTCAAATACCGTGAGTAATCTCGGAGGCCGCGATGGGAAATGAAATGGTGATAGCCAGAAGGTATTCTTCTGCGCTTGATTCTTGTCTCCAAAGCGAAAAGGAAGTAGATCAGGCCGTTGCAGAGATTAATGAGTTTCAAGAGCTTCTCAATGAGTCAGAGGATTTGAGATCAGTGCTTTCGAGCCCATTTCAGCAATTGACCGCCAAGATAGGAGTCTTGGGTGCAGTTGTCAAAAAGATGAAGCTCTCAAAATCTGTAGGAAATTTTTTGAAAATTCTCCTAAAGAATCAGAGGCTTGACCTGCTGAATTCAATTTTGACTGATTTTGTCCGGATAACCGATTCCCGATTTGGGAGGGGAGAGGCAAGAGTCTATTTGGCTGCCGATCTTCAAGAGTCCGATCAGAAAAAGCTCAAAAAGGGTATTGAAAAGATGGTAGGCAAGAAATTAGAACTGAGTTTTGAGAACGACACCACACTTCTGGGTGGCTTTGTGATCCAAACAGAGAACAAAATCTTTGATTATAGTGTAAAGGGCCAGCTAGAGCGGCTGGAAGACCTCGTAGAAAAAATGAGGATTTGGTAACAACAAGGCGGTAAACGGGATGCAGATCAAATCGGAAGAAATTACCAAACTGATCAAGAAGCAGATTGAGAGCTTCGAAGAAGTTTCGATCCAGAAGGAAGTTGGTTATGTCACCAGTGTAGGTGATGGAATTGCCGTGATTTATGGACTTGATCAGGCCATGGTCGGGGAGCTTGTAGAGTTCCCAAATGAAATCTACGGAATGGTTCTAAACCTTGATGAGGGTACCGTCGGTGTCGCTCTCATGGGTGATTTTAAACGAATCAAGGAAGGGGATCAGGTAAAGTCCACCGGTCGGGTAATGTCTGTACCAGTAGGTCCCGAGCTTTTAGGCCGAGTGGTAAATCCCCTGGGTCAGCCCATTGATGGTAAGGGGCCCATAAACACCAGTAAAACCCGCCCCATCGAGCGAATTGCGGCAGGTATTATTGACCGCCAACCTGTAAAAGTTCCCCTGCAGACAGGTTTAAAAGCGATAGATTCCATGGTCCCAATCGGTCGAGGTCAAAGAGAGCTCATCATTGGTGATCGTCAGTCCGGAAAGACTGCAATCGCCATTGATACCATCATCAATCAGAAGGGAAGCGGTGTAGTTTCCATTTATGTTGCCATAGGTCAGAAGATGTCCACGGTGGCTAACGTGGTGCGTAAGCTTGAGGAAGAAGGTGCGATGGAAAATACCATTGTGGTTGCTTCCGCAGGATCTGATCCAGCTCCCCTGACATTCATCTCACCCTATTCAGGTGTCACCATGGGTGAGGAATTCATGTATGAAGAAAAGAAAGATGTTCTGTGTATCTACGATGATTTATCCAAACATGCCGTAGCTTACCGGGAACTATCTCTGCTTCTTAGAAGGCCTCCTGGACGTGAGGCTTATCCTGGAGACGTGTTCTATTTGCATTCGAGGCTTCTAGAACGTGCAGTTAAGCTTAATGACGAACTGGGCGCCGGGTCTATCACAGCACTTCCTATTATTGAGACTCAGGCTTCGGACGTTTCAGCATATATTCCAACCAATGTGATTTCCATCACTGATGGTCAGATCTATCTCAATGTAGACCTTTTCAATTCCGGGCAGAGACCAGCCGTGGATGTGGGATTATCCGTATCTAGAGTTGGTGGAGACGCACAGATCAAGGCGATGAAGAAGGTTGCCGGTTCCCTGCGCTTAGATTTGGCTCAGTATCGCGAGTTGGCGGCCTTCGCACAATTTGGGTCTGATCTGGATGATGCCACCCAAAGACAGTTAGCACGAGGAGAGCGAACCCTTGAGATGCTCAAGCAAGGACAATATGAACCCATGGATGTGGTCATGCAGGTTCTGTCTGTCTATGCGGTTACCACGGGCTCACTGGATGATTTGCCTGTTTCGGAAATGATACGTTTTGAGACCGAATTTCATCAGTACATGGAGACAAGTCAGGAGGCTTTTCTCAGTGAAGTTCGCGAGAAAAAAGAACTCAATGACGAACTTAAAGCCCGTTTAGATCAATTGATCAAGGAATTTAAGTCCAGCTTTGGTGCAACGGCATCCTGAGGTGAGAATCCATGAGTAAAGGGAAGTCCCGAGAGCTTCGAAATAAAATTCGGAGTGTTCAAAATACGGAAAAAATAACGAAAGCAATGCAATTGGTTTCGGCCTCTAAATTGCGCAAAGCAACCAGGGAGCTGGAGAATTTCCAAATGTACTTTAATTCTCTGCTTCAGATCCTTTCTGAGGTGTCTTCTGGCGGCAGCACGCACCAGTTGATGAAAGATTCCGGACTGAAGCGGGCATGCGTAGTGGTCTTCAGTGGGGAGCGTTCCCTCTGTGGAGCCTATAATTCCAATGCGGTGAAAATGGCCTTGAGTGAAGAAGAGCGCCTTATTTCAGCAGGTTATGAAGTCAGTTTTGTGACTATCGGGAAAAAGGGCGCAGAAGGACTTCGCAGCAAAGGCCGCAGTATTCAGTGGGAGTACAGCCTTTCTGGAACACTGCCTTCAAAAGAGGAATCCTCCAAGATTGCCGAATATATCTGTAATTTATTTACCAGCGGTGAAATAGGTAGGATCGAATTGGTTTTTACGCACTTTAAGAGTGCGGCTTCAAAGGCTCCAATTGCAGATACCTATCTTCCGTTCAAGTCTTCAGGCGGACCGAGAATGGTCCAGCTTGCGAGCCGAGAAGGGGTGGCCAGAGTACATTATCTCCTAGAGCCCTCCAAAGAAGCGATCATTAAGAAGCTTTTGGAAACCTATCTCATGGGAAAGATTCATGTAGCCTTTGTTCACTCTTTGGCTAGTGAGTATGGCTCGAGAATGATCGCTATGGATAGCGCGTCCAAGAATGCGAAAGAAATGATAGAGACGTTAACACTACGACTCAACCGTGCCAGACAAGCCGCCATTACCCAGGAAATTGCGGAGATCGTTGGCGGTGCGGCTAGTTTGGAATAGTAGACGAGGAGAATTCGATGGAAACTGCAACAGGCAAGGTAATCGCGGTGATAGGTCCCGTGGTGGACGTTAAATTTTCTGAGGAGAATCTCCCGGAGATTTACACTGCCTTAGAATTGACGAACCCAGACACGAAGGAAAAGCTTGTTTGTGAAGTGGCCCAACACCTCGGTAATGGTGTGGTTCGCTCCATTGCCATGTCCAGCAGTGAAGGCTTGCAAAGAGGGATCGACGTAACGAACACGGGGCAGCCCATTTCCGTTCCGGTAGGTAAAGAAGTCCTGGGGCGAATCCTTAATGTTCTAGGAGAGCCTATCGATAACAAAGGGCCAGTGGAGACGAAAGAGCGTTTCCCAATTCACCGTTCTGTTCCCAATTTTGAGGATTTATCCACGCAAAAGGAAATCCTGGAGACAGGTATTAAAGTGGTTGATCTTCTGGCTCCTTATATGAAGGGTGGCAAGATTGGTCTCTTCGGAGGTGCTGGAGTTGGCAAGACAGTAATCATCATGGAGTTAATCAACAATATTGCCACTCAGCACGGAGGATATTCCGTGTTTTCAGGAGTGGGGGAAAGAAGTCGTGAAGGAAACGACTTGTATCGAGAGATGAGTGAATCTGGAGTCATTAATAAGACCGCGTTGGTTTACGGTCAAATGAATGAACCTCCCGGTGCCCGCTTACGGGTAGGACTTACCGGATTGACCTGTGCCGAATACTTTCGTGATCAGGAAAAATCTGATGTACTCTTATTTGTCGATAATATCTTCCGATTTACCCAGGCAGGTTCAGAGGTTTCCGCACTACTGGGAAGAATGCCTTCAGCAGTGGGTTATCAACCCAACCTGGCAACTGAGATGGGTGTAATGCAGGAGCGCATAACCTCTACCAAAGAAGGATCCATCACTTCAGTACAGGCAGTATTTGTTCCGGCGGACGATTACACAGATCCTGCACCAGCCACAACCTTTACTCACCTTGACGCTACTACAAACCTTTCTCGTTCCATCGCTGAAAAAGGTATCTATCCTGCGGTCGATCCCCTGGCCTCCACCTCAAGAATGCTTGATCCAATCGTAGTCGGTGATGAGCATTACGCGATAGCCCGAGGAGTCCAGCAGGCTCTGCAGCGCTACAAGGAATTACAGGATGTTATCGCCATTTTAGGGATGGATGAACTTTCTGAAGAAGATAGGGCAATTGTTTCTCGTGCAAGAAGAATTGAAAAATTCCTATCGCAGCCATTTCATGTGGCGGAGCAGTTTACCGGACACAAAGGACAATATGTAAAGGTTCAGGATACAATCAGGTCTTTTAAGGAAGTTCTTTCTGGAAAGTACGATCATCTTCCAGAAGAAGCATTCTACCTGGTTGGAGATATTGACCATGTCCTGGAGAAGGCAGAGAGTCTGAAAGGCTAGTTCATGGACGAAGAAATCCCGATCAAAATTGTCTCACCGGGCCGTGATCCGGTAAAAATGACAGCGACTCAGGTTTCCATTTATGCATCCGATGGGTATATGGAGATTTATCCCAATCATGCCCCCCTGGTATTTATGCTCGGGGTTGGAATGTGTGAGATTATCCATGATAAGAACTCGGAGAAATTTGTTGTTTTTAACGGTATTGGACATTTCGTAGAGAATGAACTGACCCTGTGTCCGGACTATTTTGAACTGCCAGAAGAAGTGGATGTGGAGCGTGCGCAGCAAGCATTGTTTAGAGCTAATCAAAGACTTCTTGGAAAAGATCCACAGGTTCCCAAGAGGAGTTTACAGTCTGAAAGGGCGATAGAATCTAAAGCCCGATCCATGGTAAGGCTGCGATTAAAAGGAATTGCCATCGATGAATGATCAATTTGCCAAGCTGATGAAACAAGCTCAGCAGATGCAGTCAAAAATGGCTGAAGAGCAAGAGAAGCTCGACGGTATGAGCTTTTCTGGCTCCGCTGGTGGCGGAATGGCGGAATCGGAAGTGAATGGAAAGCTCGAACTGATCTCCTTGAAGATAATGCCTGAAGCCGTGGATCCAGAGGATGTGGAGATGCTGGAAGATGTAATTCTAGCGGCGATCCAGGATGCACAGAGAAAAGCCCAGGAAGCCAAAGACTCTCAAATGTCTTCCGTCACTGGCGGGATGAAGATCCCCGGTCTGGGATAAGTCACTTCCTAAAAAAGGATTTTTAATACCCAAAAGCACTTGCTCACCTGTGATGTGCTTATTTTGGTCATGAACCTGCAAACTGGTATCCCGTTTACCTTTCGGTATAGCGGCTTGACCAATTCAACGAAGCTCCCTGTTTTACCCTGAATTGTTTCAAACGCCGGTAAAAAATCTACAAAGCGAAAGAAAATCCCGGGTCAGATTACTGGATGATAAGGGACTTTCCGGCTCATTCCCCTAATCGAATCTCCCTTCAATAACGAAAAGATCATTGAGATCATGAAGAAGTTGTTACTGGCATTCCTGGTGCTGGGCTGTTCCCTTTCCATTTTAATGGGAGCACCCTCTGGTACCGTAATGGATTTTGATGTCCCTGACTTTGACCGGGGGCAGGTTCTTTCCATCTCCGCAATGGTACGAGCAACCGCCACTCTAAGACCTGGTTTAGATTTAAGCGTTTGGGTAGAAAACTCTCTCTTTGAGGGTACGACCGCCAATGGTTTGAATTCGCTCCTTAATCCCGTTTCTGTAGAGGGGGATCGTCAGTCTGTGCTTGATGATTTCGCTGAGTGGATGAAATCTGTTCTCGTACCTTCCATGGAAGGTACGCTCTTTGAAATCCAAGAAGTTACGGGCTCTCAGTCTCCTGGACTCAATATTCTTTTATTAGACATACAAGATGGATTTGAAGATAAAGGGTCCTTTGTAGGAGCTCACTTCCTTCCCCAGGATCAAGACCCTGCCGGTGGTTGGAATGGCATGAATATTCTCTATGTAGACCTGAATCCGGGAACCCTGGGAATAGCTCAACATGCTTTAGTAAATAAACGGCGGACCTATATGGAGTTAACCCGTGTACTCTCCCGCCTGATCCAGTACCAGAGAGATTCGACCGAGGAAAACTGGGTAAAGGAAGGAATTTCCCAGTATAGCGTTTACCGCTTTTTGAATTCCGTAAATTTTCCCAGAAGTTCAAGCAAGATTCTAGATGCCCCAACCGCTTCTCCCGTAGAAGTGAATGCATACTTGCAGGACATAACACGAATGAGAGCAGTATTTCCTTTTAAAGATAGTGATCTAGACAGAGTACGAATTTTTCAAAACCCAAGGGAGCCGGCGGATAATAAAGACTTCGAGTACTTTCGTGGTTTCTCCTATCTATTCTTTACCTATCTCTTCCAAAGAGGGGATGGAGATTTTCGATCCAGGGTCAGTGATGGAGACCGCCTGTTTCGAGAAATATTGGATCAGCCATTGGATGGAATTGAAGGATTGGATTTGGCTTTGAGTTCCCGAGCACTGGGTACATTTTCAGAGCTTTACAAAGACTATTTTCTGGCTCTACAGCTACCTACCACAGAAACAAAATATAACCTGGAATCTTACCGGGTACCGCTATTGGATCTTCTTGCATACCCTCTGTTGGATGATCCAAATGATCCTCCGGTTCTCCTCGTCCAGGCCTTCCAACCTTCTATTGTAAGAGTTGAAAATCCCTCCGGCACTACCCAGCGGGAAATTCACTTTTCCGCTCCTTCAGGGATAGGGAAATCAGATGTTAAGGTTCTGCGTAAGGATGCCGCGGGAAATCCCCGAGTAGAGACAATTATCCTAAATGATTCGGTCTTTGAGTTCCTACCTCCAGGAGTGGAAAAATGGGTATTTATGCTGAACCTTGAGCAGGATTCACGGAATTATAGAATTCAGCAAATTGAATCCCGCTTCACCCAGGAGGTTCCCTTTTCCCTCTTTCTGAGTGATTCTGCTAAAAGTACAGTATCAAAAACAGAGGTAGAGCCCGCTACTCCTTTTCCCATTGATACTTCCCTGGTTCCTACCAGCAGCACCACTTCCAATCTCCTCATTACTCTTTCTCAGGCAGGAATTTTTGAACTATATATAGAGAACTCATCTAATTTTCCAGTGAGCCTGAGCCTTGAGGATAGCGTCATCACGACTCAAATCACGCTGGAAGTCCGTTCTGAATCCTTAGCATCCCTTAGTTCCCTTGTTCCAGTAACCGATGAGAAGGTCGTAATACTAAGAGAAGGAAGCCGTTCACGCATTGCGTTTTATAATGAAAATACTCAACCGGTAACGGTTTCCTTATTTGTGAGCGCATTTGACAGTGAATTATTTTCAGATTTAGGGCAGAGCGCGAGTTCGCTTAGTGCCGGACTTACCGCTGAGCAGCTACAGGCAATTGCAGGGGGAGGCGCTGGAGGATGTTTTGTAGCCACGGCGGCCTATGGTACTAAGAATCACCCCATCGTTCTGATTCTTAATAGATTTAGAGATGAGATACTGATGAAATTTAAATCAGGAAGGGACTTTGTAAACCTCTATTACCTATTTTCTCCGCCACTGGCCGGGGTCATTGCTGAGTCCTCTTTTTTAAAGCTCTTTATTCAGCTCTTGTTGGTACCTCTCACCCTATTTACCCTGGTACTTTTGAATCCTCTCTTTTTCACTGGATTTCTGCTGGTATTTTACTTTTTCGCGAGAGTCCTTAGGGGGCGAGGACGATGAAGCAATTTCTTTCCTTGTTTCTGCTGATTATCCTCCTTTTCAATCATACCAGAGCAGTGGTTTTTCAAAATTCACCACCAGCAGACCCTGATCGATCTTCGCAGTTACAGGAAGTGGCGGGTACGATGCGAAGCCTGGTTCAAAATATCCTGGATATACAGGGAATTTCTCTGCAGCGTCCCTTTTCCAACCAGGAAAACAGCTTGATTCTAAATGTACTTCTCTATGACATAGAAGATGGCTCGCCCACCCCAGCCCTATCGGCAAAGGGATACTTCGCTCCTTTTGACCAACTCAGAACCAGGGGAATCTCTAATATCAATGAGGTTTCTAACTTTGGGAATCTAATTTTCATGGACATAGGGCTTCTAGATCCAACCCAGGGCCTGCCGACGGAGGCTGCCGATAAGACACAGGCCAAGCTCTATGGAAACAAGTTCATTTTTTATCAGTCCTTTGTTCAGGCGTTTCAATTCTTGTTAAATTTTCAGGCTCATAATCCCTATAGTGTTGATTCTACAAAGATTTCCACGGGGGATATTGTACGGGAATATAAGTGGCTGGATCGCTCCATGGGAGCCTTCCTTGGATTTCGCGCTACCCGCACATCCCTGGAGCTTCAAGGGAGAATAGGAATTGGAACAGGGCTTCGCGTGGACAATTCCACCGAGTTTCTATTCAATACCTGTGGAGCTGTAAGTGACTTTCGGGACATTTGTACTAATTCTCCCCAGAGCAGCTTCTCCTCCGCTCTCCAGGCCATTCCCTTTTCGGTTGTGCGTTATCTACACCCGCACAATCAGCTCACCAGGCCTACAGATGATTTTATTGACAACCTTCCAGGTCTTTTCCACCCTGATCTGGGACCGCCGGTAGTCCCTGCAGCTGGTGCCACGGCTTCCCAGGTGCTGGATGCAGTGGAGAGAGACTTTACCCAGCAGGAAATGTCCACAGCCATGGGATTCCTGACCTTTTTATACATATGGGAGCAGTTGGAGGCTAATGTCAGAGGCGCGGGAGATGAATTTCTGGTCAAAGCCCTCAAGAGCGAGATCCGATCCTTTTCTCTCGAAGGAAATGCTCTTTCAAAAAATATTTTCACCTCACAGACCTGCGATAGAAACAGCCTGGTACCCGTGGATAAAATATGTGCCCTGGATCAGGCTCTACGCCAGATCCAAAATACCTTACCCAACCAGGACGAGCGTACTTTTTCGGATTACTTCCTCGATATGGGAAGTGCGATTTTTCTGGATACATCGGCCACCTCCAGAACTCCGCTTGGACTCTTTGAGATACGAAATTTGAACTTGAGGGATATTGATTCCATAACTTCTGTGGATGATACCTTTTTAAGCACGGGAAATCGGCTGGGGATTAACTTTACGCGTTCTATTCGTGAGCCGGATCAGGTTGGGGGTCAGCAGGAGGAAGAGGTAGTGGTTGATGCGGGCGGAGCGGACGGTGGTGCCGCCGATGCTGGAGCCGCCGATGCCGGGGCTGCCGATGCCGATGCCGGGGGCGGAGACGCAGGCGCAGCTGATGCCGGTGCGGGTGAGGTTCCTGTCGATGAGGGAGCTGATTCGGAAAGTCGTCTGGATTTAACCACCTTTTCTCTGGGATTTGTTTCTCTGGAAAACCGTAGAAATACTGCGGATGTGAGCTTTCCCTTTCTGGATCAACTTGATCTTGAAGATGGGGATGTGGACTCGGACCCGGCATCAGTGAAATCCCGTCGTCTGGATCTTGGTCAGGCAACCCCAAGGACGGGTACGACTACCTATATTGTTCAAAAGGCGCAGTCTGGCTCCATATCCAGGACCGCTGCGATTGTTTTTCAGGGCCTCTCTCAGACTTCAGTAAGTTTTCAGGAACGAAGAGCAGCATTCTCCAGATCAAAAATTCAAAGGGTTGGGCAGGATGAGCAGAGTCTCCCAGCTGTGCGAGATCCCTGGTCCATTTATACCTCCTTCAAAGAAGCATTGTTTCAACCCCAGCTTACCAGGCGGGAGTCATCAGCTACTATTCTCTCTACCTCTGGGATCAAGGAGTGGGACATCTATGAACCTCTCCATGAAATAAGGGCTAAACAACCGGAAGATACACTAGCCTTTCGCGAATATACCACCTCCTTCAGAACCCTTGACCTGAGAAGTAATGCTACTCTTTTTCAGGTTATCCCCAGAACAGCCATTTTAAAGGAGAAGATTGAGGGTGTCGGAGGAGGTCAGAATTTCAAGATAATGTTATGGGTGGATCAGGTCTTCTTGCCCGGTTCCGACTCTTTTACCGTTCCTCAGACTGAGACCGTGGGACTGGAGACACCGCCCGACTCCCAGGTTCAACTCGATCCGGAAACCCAGGTTTTGACCTCTCTAGAAAGCCAGTTACAAAACCAGTCTGTTCTTGACCAGGTCGTGAGGATTCCCGCTCGAGTTGGAAAACTTCTAACAGTCCAAAATCCCTTTGATGTCCCTTTGAAGATTCTCTTTTTCCTTACCAATGGTGGTTCAGCCTCCCAGAAGTTTCAAATTTCTGAAGGGGTAGCCACGTCAACGGGAAAAATCATACCCATTCCCCTGCTACCGGCAAAAGTCTTTACACGGGATTCAGTTATGAGGGCAGTGGAGAGAATTGACCAGGAAAACTTTGTGAATCCAAAGGGCTCAAAGGCATTCTTAATCCTCAATAAGACCGACGATGATGATGATCTTATTTTGAAGCTTTCCCGGTCCACGGCCGTTGTTGCTGCGGCTCCATTCACTGTGAGCGGTGGAGGAGGGGGAGGATGCTTTATTGCGACTGCCTCGTTCGGCTCTATGGAGCATCCAGCGGTGAAGAGTTTTTGCAGGTTTCGAGATGAATTCTTGCTAAAATCAGCATTAGGAAGGGAGTTTGTTTCCTTCTACTATCGAAATTCACCTGCTGTGGCACAGGTACTGCGTTCTCACCCACTATTAAGAACTATGGTCGTGATTGCGCTAACGCCAGTTTGGTGGCTGTTAGAAGGAATGTGGTTAAAACTGATTCTTCAATTCTTGCTGTTGATTCTGTTGTTAATGGCTACTCTTCAGATCTACAAGTCCACAAACTCCCAACCTTCCTAGAGCTCTGAGAGTTCATCGAGCAGGTTATTCGCGTCTGTAAGGCTTGTAAGTAGTTGCCCTGGATCCGAAGGACCTGCCAGTTTCGTCCTGAGCTCTTCCATCTGTTTAAGAATGATCCGGGTCTGTGAATAAAATTGGACCAATTCATCTTCAGTTTCTTTCAATGCAAGGCGCTTTTGTTCAAGGCTTTGAATGGACTGTTCGATGGAGGGTCTATCGAAGCCGTCTGCTTCTTGGAGCAGTCCTTTCTGGTGCTTGAGTTCATCTTGCAAGACTAGTTGGTTGGTGGTTGTATATCGGTCGAGATTTTCTTCCAAAGCCCTTTTTCTGGGCAGAATTTTTTCTCGAAATACCTGTTCGAGTGATGTTAGAACGTCCAGAATTTCACCATGTTCATGAGATTCTAAGTCTTTTTTTAGAACTTTAATCTCATCTTGGATGGTGGACTCAAAGTGGGGAAGGTATACACTAGAGAGCCTGGGGTAGCGTCCAACCCTCTCTAGTCGGCTGTTTTCCTGCTCCTGAAATTCAAGCTGACGGCGCTTCTTTGACCACCAACGCCAGCTTATACCCACTGTTGCGACAAGTGCGCAAATGGTATAGAGTGGATAATAATAGAGGTAGAAGCTGGAGCCTAAAATTAGACAGGCCAGGAAGATAAGGAATACTTCTTCCATAGAATTTATTATACTTTAACAAGTTCGAATTGAACTACTTCTAAGAATCTATCTGCTCTGGATTCATGGTCAGCCCAAGGAAAGTACTTACTTTAAATAAAATCGTTGTCCAACGAAAATTACCTTTCGTGGACGTTCTGGTCAAGGATCTCTTTGACTCAGATCCTAAAGTGGGGATTTCTGCTTTGTACACTCTCGAAAAACTGGGAGTAACCGGGCTTTCGAAGCAGTTTCTTAATCTTTATAAAAGTTCTACAGACGACATTCGCGGTCTGATTTTAGACAATATCCGAACCAATCCCCATGAAGATTACGCTCCGTTGGTCATGGATTATTACAAGGCGGATCTAAGTTCGATCCTGCGCGAAAAAACAATTGCCGCAATGGGCGGAGTCGCCCAGGTCAGCGATGAGGTGCGTGATTTTTTACGCACAAAGACCACTCTAGAGGAGCGGTCGGAAAGAATTCGACAGCTTTCGGTTCTAGCCCTGATTTATGGTCAGGACTGGGAGTTTCTTCGAGAAAACTGGAAATCACTGGTTGAGGGGGCGGCTGACTCTGCCTTCCAAAAAGCCATTCTAACCTCTCTGAGCGGGTGTAAAGACCAGGCTTTGTTCCTGGATCTGCACAAATATTTCCGAAGATTACCCAATCCAGCCGTTGACCTTGGAGTTTGGATCTCCACAGCCCTGTTTACGATCTACCCAAATGATATGGGGACCCAGGCGGGTATGAACCAACTGCAGGACCGAATTCTGCAAGCTTGTCGTGCTGATACCGCGGAGGAAGTCAGCCTGGCGCTCTCAATCTTAGAGATTCTGGATCTATCCGAGTATAGAACATTCGCAACGAAAGCGTTTTCAGCCCTTCTGATGGGTGATTCGCCAAGCGAATCTATCCTGAAACACAAGCGTGAACTGCTCTCACGCAAATTCCCCGTCATTCTTGAGGACGACGCCTCAAAGAAAACACTCGCATCGGTGATTGAAAAATTGCTCCTACGGTTCCAACAGGTTTTGGAAGAAGCTAAAAGGAGCAGGGAAGGGACCATCGGGGCTAATCCTAAAAAGGATTTTGTTGAATTCTTTGAGACCCTTAGAAATTTAAATCTTCTCAATACCGTGATTTCTTACCTCAAGTCTTCGCCTCCCGATGAATCACGGCGCAACCTGATCCTTTCCGTGATCAAGAAACTATCTCCTAGCCTGGGGAACCGTTCCAAGCAACTTTTAACTTCCGTGATCAAGCTGCTGATGAGTGAGGATGGCCGCATCAGGTCTCAACTAGCGATTGATTGTGGAAAAATTAATCTTGAAGATTCTCTGGAAGGAGTACTTAGCGGCATCAGTCTCTTGGTTGAATTCGCCCCTGCCATCTTGGCCCACCGTTGTTTCAAGGTGCTCAGCCCCCTCCATGAACTGTGTTCGTTTTTCCCCGCTGGTAAGCGCGCCGGCCGCAATGCGCTCAAAGCACTATTACATTCCAATCGACAGGATACAGTTGCGTATGTGATTAGCTGCTTGATGAAGATTACGGACAAGGAACTGGTAGAACTGACCTCAATCCTCCCTGCTCTGGACTTGATTCATCTACAACCGATGAAAGAAATTTATGCTGACCCTAAGGATTTATCTCCAGCCTTTCAAGCCGCCACTCTACTTATGCTCGAAGCTGTCGGAGTTGTGGATGACTTGGAGTGGATTCGAATTCTCTACCAAATCGAAGCAGGTCGCTTTGGAACTGTAGCTCCCGCGCAATTAAAAAGAATCAGAATTTTGCTGTCTCGCGGAGGTCTAACTTCTGAACTGGAGCAATATTCCAAGGGTTTAAGAAAGCGAGAGTATAGGCTCTTGGATCTCGATGTTGAGGTTTTGCTAGCCAGTGTGGAGAATCCACGAGGGTTGAATCCTGAATCCGCCAGCATAATTAGAGACATTGCCTACGGTTGCTTGGCAGATGAGAATAAGAAGTACCGAACCGAAATCGGGTTTGTACTGCTGAGTTTAGGTGAAGCACAAGGGCAAAAAATGCTGGAGGATGCTCTTAAGTCTAAAGATGAAAAGGCGGTAAGTACAGCGATAAAACTAGTCAAAAAAGCTAAGAACACCTCCTTGTGGAAAGAAATCCTGCATGCCGTGAGCAAAGATTCGGTTCTTATTCACCAGCAGATTGTTGGTTTCTTTACCGATGATTCCATGGACTTGCGGGATGATGCTGTAAGGGCGGAAATCATTTTTCTTAGAACAGGAGAACGGCCAGAAGTGCCCCTGACCGAGGAAGAGGAGCTGGCTCAACTGGCAGAAGAGGATAAGAACGATCTTCAGGTTCTCTTTCAACAAATGCGCTCCACTCATCTCGATAATAAAACCCGTTTTGAGATGGAGCAGAATATGAAGGAACTCACCATATTCTTCATCGATATCGCCGGGTATACTAAGAGATCCAATACCTCTGATATCTCCGAAATCATGGTGATGCTTGATGATTTTGGGCAGATTATTCAACCTATTGGAGAGCGGTTTAACGGGAATCTGATCAAAAAAATTGGTGATTGCTTTATGTACACCTTTGAGGCTCCGCTAGATGCGGTATTAGCTTCGCTAGAGATTCAAAAACAGTTAAAAAAACACAATGAGATGACTGTGGAATCTGAAAGACTGCACACTCGAATCGGTCTAAATACGGGAAAAGTATTTGTAAAGGAGGACGATGTCTACGGTGATCCCGTAAACACTGCTTCCAGAGTTGAATCAAAGGCCCCCATGGATGGTCTGCTTATTAACGAAACAACTTTTGATGGAGTCAGGGACTTTGTGCTCTACAAGAAAAGGGAGCCGATACAAGTAAAAGGTATTGATGAGCCCTTGCAGACCTATGAGATTGAAGCACCAAAACCCGGGGTTTTAGCCATGTACAAGACACAGAAGCCAGGTGAGGAAGCTTCCGAGGCTACCGACTAGTCCAGAATAATTTCCTTGATTCCTTTTTGCTTCAGACTTGCTTGAATCCTGCCTTATCGCTTAGAATCCTAGACAAAACTATATAAAAAAGGCTCTTTTTTGTAGGAACCTTTTTGGAGTTTTCATTCATGGCAGAGGTGGTATCAGGGTATGGATCAAGAAAAACAGGCGACAGATATCTCACAAGATGAAATTCTAAACTCTGCGTCAGTCGCAATTCCAGAGACTTCAGGAGTTGATCTAGATGATCTACTGATAGCAAAAAGTCTTGATCCGGGAAACCTGCGGATTGGTCAGGATCTCGCGCGAATCTACGCGGATGAGGGTTCTATTTCCATGGCTGTAGATGAGTTGCGTCTTCTTTGGCTGCAGCATCCCCGAAATGACGAGCTCACGTTGGAAATTGCACGTTTATATTTGCGAGCTGAGCAGTTTGACCGTGCCTTTGAGTTTTTAGACCGTACCTTGCAGCTGTCTCCTGCCCATCGTTTTGCCCTGAAGGAGTACGGTTCGGTATTGGTTTCTCTTGGCCGTCATGAAGAGGCTATTCCAATCCTTGAGCGCTATAAACTCCTTGATCGCGAGGAGACAGGTGTATATGTAATGCTCTCTGATTCATACCTGAAAAGGGGGCAGACTTCTAAGGCTGTTGATAACCTTCGACAGGCTCTCAAACAAGATCCATTTAATTATGATGTAAGGATTCAGTTAGCGCGAATTTTTGAAAGAGAGCAGCTTTATTCAGAGGCGGTCAAACTTCTTGAAACCACGGACATTGAAGTGGTTTCCGAGGAATCAGCCCGCGATAGGATCTCCACCCTGGTTGATTGTTATATAGGCGAGTGCCGCTATGATCTTGCCACAACCTTGCTGGAGGAATTTTCAGCTTCTTTTCCAAACAGTCCTGATGTTCTCAAGAAGAAAATCCGGTTGAACAGAAGGCTGGAGCAATGGGCGGATGTGGAGCTTTCCCACAAGAGGCTCTTAGAGGTTGAACCCGTATACGATTCTTATCAGATCCTGGCAGACTTTTATTCGGAAAGGAATGAGTTTGAGCATCTTGAGAAGCATCTTTTAGCTGCGAATGAGATTTTTCCGCAAGAGTCCGACCTGGCTCATCGCCTTGCGGTTTTATACAAGGAAGATCGGCCAGAAGGCAGTCTCGAGTGGATCAATAAGGCCCTGGAATTGAATGGTGAGACCATCGAGGAGTGGCACTACCTGAAAGGCGAATTGCTTGTCAGGGTGGGGAAGCATACCCAGGCTTTACAATGGTTTACATCCATGAGAGAGCTCTTTCCTTCCTGCGATTACGACGAACGTGTGGAGCAGCTCATCGAAAGGGATAAAAAGTATAAAAAGACCTATCGAATCCTGAAAAAAGCACATACGGCGTTGGAAAGAGGCACTTACAAGAAAGCCCTGGAGCACTACCGAGAACTCGTGAATCTTGTCCCTGATAACCCATCTTGGCTGGAGCAGCTGGGAAATTTGTATTCTGTAGAGACCTCATATCCTCAGGCTATGGAGTGCTTTGAGAGCGCGTTGAAATTGACCCGTAAAGATAAGCGCTCAGCATTGCTTGAAAAAATGTTTTACCTCGCCTATGTCTATAATGATTTTGAAAGAGCAGATGAATGCGCAGCAGAAATATCCGTTGGCGCCAGTCAAGAGGTTGAATTTGAAATTCTACGCCTGCGAATCAATCGCCATTTGCTAGCCGAAAAGGCTTATCCACTCGACCATTTTGAGAACATGATGGTGGAATGTCAGAAGCAGGCCACGGGTTCGAATAATCCCGTGGTTCATATCACCCATGGTTTTAGCTATCTATACCTCGGATCTCATCTCCTTGATTCGGATCTATGGTCTTCAAAGGCACGAGAGGTTTTTATTGAGATCATTAAAAGGAAGGGCTTTCGCTCCTACCATCCGTATGCCTATGAAGGGTTGTACCTTGTTTATCTCATGGATAACCGTGGCGATGAACTAATGGATTTGCTCAGGGAGTGGGTGCGTATAGATGGAAGGGAAAAAATTCGAAATCTCTACCTGGATGAACTCATACGTCGCCAGGAATGGCGAGAAGGTCAGGAGGCTATCAAGGAGTTTTTTCAGGATAATCGAGAATCACTGTTGCTGCGTCAGTACAGCCAGAGGTTTTCCCATGCCTCATGGACTGAAAATGGTTTAAATCCAGAAGAGCGCACCCGCCATCTCAAGGCCTTACAGCAGATTTGTGCTGAGAATCCCCAGGATTATTTAGCGTACTTTGACCTGGGTCTGGGCCTCTTCTACTTTATGGATGAAGAACCCGATGAGTCGAGCTATTATCGCATTACCCAGGCCATGAAGAAGGCTCAAAAACTAAGGGGAGAAGATCCTGAACTGGAAGCCATGATGTTGAAGGTGGTGGATTTTGCCGGTCGTATTAACAGGCAGGAAGAAAGACTCGCTTATAGTAAAAAGCGAATTTTCTTAGAGAAAGCGCTCGCTAAATTTCCTGAGGACGAAAATTTGATCTTTGAATTCGGCAAGCTTTGCCTAAAGCATGAGCAAGATCAAGACCTTGGCTGCAAGTACCTATTCAAAGCAGTGACGATGTCCCCTGAATTAGTAGAGACCAACATGTACCTGGGTCATTATTTTTTCGAAAGACAGGATCTCAGGAGAGCGTATCATTATTATCTGAAAGTGATTGAGCGCCCCGTCACCATGAAGGTTTGGGGTGAGATTCTAGAACAAATGCAGCGAATCCTATGAGTAAGGGCCGCCTGATTACCTTTGAGGGTCCGGAAGGGGCTGGCAAGAGTACACAGTTAGACATTCTTGTCAGCAGACTGGAGAAAAAGGGGCATAAAGTAGTTCGGACGAGAGAACCGGGTGGCGGAGGTGCCCTGAGCTTAAGGTTAAGAGATCTACTACTTTCGCCGGATACTGGGAAAATTTCCATAGAAGCAGAGCTGTTCCTGATTCTGGCGGCTCGTAGCGAGCACATGCAAAACCTGATTCTTCCCGGACTTCGTAGTGGTGCCCTGGTTCTTTGCGACCGCTTCATAGACTCAACAGTAGCTTACCAGGGATATGGGCGAGGTGTAGCGCTGGAAATGATCAAGTCTCTGAATCGATATGTAATCTGCGGCAGGTATCCCGACCTAACCTTGATTTTTGATATCCCACCAGATGTCGGACTGGAGAGGGCCGGAAAGAATTCAGATCTGGACCGCATTGAACAGGAAAAATTGGAGTTTCATGAGCGAGTGAGGGAAGGGTTTCAGTGTCTTTCAACGGATAGTTCCCGGTACCATGTTGTGGACTCCATGCTTAGTGTTGAGGAGATTTCAGAGGATATATGGGCCAGGGTAAAAAGGATGATTCCCGATGAAGATTAATCCAGGGAGGCTTTCTCGTAAAGACTCTCTGAAGTCGGATAAGAAGGATAAACAGAAGAGTTCATCTTCTGTAGGGGGCTTGTTTCGAAATCTATTTTCCACAGAAACTAAGGTATTTGAACAAAGTGAGAACTCTACTTTTCAGGCGGAAGCCTTTATCGAAGAAATTGATGAGCTGAGTAAAGAATTAAAATCTCGAAAAAGCCTGGGATCCTTTGAGCGTTATCGGGCCAAGATCAGAGAACTACTGGAGGAATTTTCCAAGAGCCATGAAAATGCGACTGTGGACGGTCTGGGGATGCAGGATGGTAAGCATAAGCGGCTACATCTGGTGAAAGAAATCAATGAACATTTGATTCAACTCACTCACAGAATAATGGGAGATCAAAAAAGTAGTGAATTCCTCAAACAGTCTCCGGTAACTGAAAAGGAACGTTATGAGAGTATCCCAACCCTTGTTGATTCGATCAAGGGGCTTTTGATAGACTTCCTCAGGTGACTGGCTCCTTATTTTATCTTGTTACCGGCATGGCCGGCGCCGGCAAAAGTACGGTTCTTAATGCCCTTGAAGATTCGGGTTTTTTTTGTGTAGATAATCTCCCTGTAGCCCTATTTGATAAGTTTTTTGAACTAATCGTAGAGACTATAGAACACCGGGCAAATGTCGCACTTGCCACGGATCTACGTTCTGGAAAGCACTTTTCCACGATCATGAGTTCCTTGAAAATTCTCTCGGTTCATAACGTGCCATTCCAGGTTATTTTTCTTGATTGCGAAAATGACGCCCTGGTACAGAGATTTAAGGAGACAAGGCGAAGACATCCTCTCTATAAGGGGAATTTACTAGAAGCCATTCGTAAAGAACGACGTCTGCTCTCTCCAATTCTTGCCAACGCTAACCAGGTGATTGATACCACCAATCTCAAGACTCGTGATCTCAATCAAAAAATTTCTGGTCTTTTAAGAGAGTCTCAATCTGAAGGAAAGTTGCATATTGCACTGAATTCCTTCGGGTTTAAGTTTGGAATCCCAAAAGATGCTGATTTCGTTTTTGATGTCCGCTTCATGGATAATCCCTTCTATGTAGAAGAGCTTAGGACTCGAAGCGGTCTTGATGCCGATGTGATGAATTACGTCTTCTCTACACCCAAGAGGGTGGAATTTGTTCAGAAACTTTCGGAGTTTCTGGCGTATCTACTGCCGTTTTTTATAGAGGAGGGTCGAACCCAACTCGTTATCGCTATTGGCTGTACTGGCGGTCAGCATCGTTCCGTTGCTACAGTGGAGAAACTTTTCGCAAGTCTCTCAGGTTTGGAATCTTTCGTCTTGAGTAAATATCACCGCGACTGTAGGGAAGGCATCCTTTAAAAATTTCAAGATTCCTCGATTCTTGCTATGCTGGCATTCGAACTTTCAGTGAAGGGAAATCCTTATGGGACATGAATTCAGTTTCCATCCTTTTAATTTATTAGGATTAGTCGGTCTTATTGGTATTGCTTTTCTTTTTTCACGCAACAAGAAGGCGGTGAATTGGAGACTGGTAATTGTGGGTGTTTCTATTCAGTTTGTACTAGCCCTCATCGTTCTACAGCCTAAAGTTCAATTGCATGTGTTCAAGCCAATTGACTCCCTTGTGCAGGCCTTGCTGGGCTTTTCAAAAACAGGTGCTGATTTCGTCATGCAGAGTGTAGAAAAGCATGATGCGTTGGAGTACATAAATGTAAAACAGGCTGATGGCACCTTTAAGGAGGAAGTAAAGCAGCAAATGGTAGTTGGGCGTACAAATCCGGCTGTAAAAACTTTTGCATTCTGGATTTTACCCACCGTGATCTTTTTCTCATCCATCATGACATTGCTCTACTACTTTGGAGTCATGCAGCCCATTGTGAAGGTTCTTGCTAAAATCATGCAGAAGCTTATGGGGACTTCAGGGTCTGAATCCACTTCCTGTTCAGCTAATATTTTTATGGGCCAAACCGAAGCGCCCCTGGTGATAAAACCCTTTGTTGCCTCTATGACCAAGAGTGAATTACATGCGGTTATGGTCGGCGGTTTTGGGACCGTTGCAGGTGGGGTACTGGCAATGTACGCCGCTGTTTTGCAGGGTATCCCAGGTATAGCAGGACACCTGGTCACGGCAAGTGTGATGGCAGCCCCAGGTGCCCTGGTGATGTCTAAAATTCTATACCCGGAGACAGAAGAGTCCAACACCATGGGTGAAGTGAAGATAGAGGTGGAACGAACCGATGGAAACTTCATTGAGGCCGCCGCCAGAGGTGCTTCTGAGGGAATGCAGCTAGTCATCAATATTGTTGCCATGTTAATTGCCTTTGTAGCACTCGTAGCATTATTAGACGCGTGTTTCGTGAACATACTCTCACCCATACTAAATATGTTTGGAATGGATGTGAGCCTGACATTCACGAAGGTTCTTGGCTGGGTTTTTACACCTTTTGCATTTCTCATGGGAACTCCCTGGGAAGAGATCCCATTAATTGGACGACTCCTGGGAGAAAAAGTTGTATTAACTGAGCTCTTGGCCTATTTCCATCTTGCTGAGATGGTAGAGCAGGGTACGATTTCACCCCGTGCGCAGCTTTTAGCCTCCTATGCCCTTTGCGGTTTTGCCAATTTCGCAAGCATTGGGATTCAGCTTGGAGGAATCGGGGGGATTGCACCCAATCGGAAGGGAGACCTGGCCCAATTAGGTCTGACAGCTATGTTCGGCGGACTTCTAGTAACCTGTGGAACCGCAACAATAGCAGGAGTATTCTTGGGTTGATGCGAGAACCGGTGCTTATGTGGGTTTCCGAGCGTCCATGAGCACCGCCTGAAAGCGTTTCCCTCGTCGAAGGTAGCGATGCTACCTCCTCCTCACGAATCACTTCCATGCAGCACTCCTGAACCCCCGGAAACCCACAACACACCGGCTCTCGCATCACTTTGTTCGCGTTTTTTGTATTCAAACCCTCGCCTGGATTAATTGCGGGGGTTGGTAATATGCAGCCGGAGATGGCTGGCTTCTCAATTTAGTTCTTCAATAATTGATTCGTGAGTCGAGGGTCGGTGCGTGATTTGTGATTGGGTGTTCAGGGGTGTCGCTTGGGGGCGATTCGTGAGGAGGAGGTAGCATCGCTACCTGCGACGAGGGAAACGCTCTCAAGAGGTGTTCCTGGGCGCTCAAGCACAGATCAAAGCACCGATCCTCGGCTCACCTTAAGACTGTTATTCCGGGTAGTTCTTTGCCTTCCAGGAATTCCAGGGAGGCTCCTCCGCCTGTGGAGATGTGGGACATTTTGTCTGCGTAACCCATTTGAGTCACGGCGGCTACCGAGTCTCCGCCTCCCACTATGGTGGTACAGTCCTTAAGGTTGGCAAGAGTCTCGCAAACGATTCTTGTACCATGAGAAAAGGGTTCCATCTCAAAAATTCCCATCGGCCCGTTCCAGAGTATGGTTCTTGCTCCTTTTATATGGGTTTGGAACAGATCCATGGTTTTCTTACCGATGTCTACGCCCATTTGGCCGGCTGGAATTTGGTCAACACTGACTTTCTGAATTGGGGCATCTTCGCTGATCTCCGGTACGGTCAGAACATCGACGGGTAGAACTAGTTTGTCAGGGTACATTTCCAAAAGAGACTGCGCCTGGCTCAGGAAGCCCTCTTCATGCAGGGAGTTTCCAATTTCCAATCCCTGTGCCTTGTAAAAGGAAAAGATCATGCCGCCGCCAAGAAGTACCTTGTCTGAAATCTCCAAAAGATTGTTCAGGACAGTTAGTTTACTGGAGACTTTTGAGCCGCCTAATAGTGTCACAAGCGGTCTTTCTGGGTTGGTTAGCACCTTTCCAAGGTGTTCAATTTCACTTTCTAATAAAAAGCCTGGGGCGGAGGGGAGAAGATTGGCAATCTCAAAAGTAGATGCGTGAGCACGATGAGCGGTTCCAAACGCGTCATTGATGTAGAATTGGGCATTCCCGGCTAACTTGAGTGCGAATTCCACGTTATTTTTTTCTTCACCCGGATGAAATCTAAGGTTCTCTAATAAGATCACACCAGGCTTTCCCTTCATGGAATCAACTGCTTCTGTGACCTTAGCTCCGATGCAATCAGGTGTGAAATGAACTGGTGCCTCAAGAAGTTCAGACAATCTTTTGGCCACAGGCTCAAGGCTGAATTCTGGTTTTACCATTCCTTTGGGTCTTCCCAGGTGCGAAGCAAGGAGCACAAGACAGCCACGATTTAAAAGATGCTGAAGGGTTGGCAGGCTGGCGGTGATACGCGTCTCATCGCTTATCTGATCGCCCTTTAGGGGGACATTTAGATCCGCGCGAAGAAAGACGGTCTTACCATCAAGGGGCAGAGTAGTTATATTGTGGCGAGTTTCCATGCGGATCCTTCCCCAAGGTTCATTTCCAGGCGCCTATTGTAGTGATGCGGCGGGTCTAATGCAACAAAACTGGCCTGTATAGGGGGTGGAATGTCCTGTTCTTCTGCTTCTTTTCTGGTTTGGAGAGTAGGTCCCTTTGGGTTAGAATGTCCTGCCTTTAGTGACACGCCCGAGAGGAAGCAGACATGAGTGAAGATAAGCGGCTTTCCGCCAAAGCATATGAGGTAATGGATGGGAATGAATATCCCCCGGTCATAGGGCCTGATGAGAATGTGCCTGAATTTACCCTAAAGGCGGTTATTATCGGCTGTCTTATCGGGGCTGTTTTCGGAGCCGCGAACGCCTATCTCGGGCTTAAAGTTGGACTCACTGTGTCAGCCTCCATTCCAGCGGCGGTAATGGCTGTAGCCCTATTTAAGCTGTTTCGCTCGGGCACATTGCTGGAGACGAATATAGTTCAGACGATCGGTTCAGCGGGAGAGTCGCTTGCGGCTGGAGTCATTTTCACGATACCGGCTTTCTTTCTTTGGAATATCGAACCCGGAAAAATGGAAATTGTCTTGATCTCGATTCTGGGAGGGATGCTGGGAGTTTTGTTTATGATTCCCCTGCGTCGTTTCCTGATCGTAAAAGAGCATGGAAAATTACCCTATCCGGAAGGGACCGCCTGTGCTGAGGTGCAGGTAGTGGGACAGGGTGATGTAACCAAGGCAAGAGCTCTATTTGCGGGTATGGGGCTTGGCGGCCTATACCAATTTTTCATGCATGGCGAGTCCTTCGCATTATGGACAAAAGAGCCGTTCTACCAATTTCAGAAGTTTAAGGGAGCATTACTTGGTGCTGAGATTACCCCGGAATTATTGGGAGTTGGCTATATTATCGGACCAAGAATTGCGGCCATCATGCTCGGTGGAGGTCTGCTTGGCTGGTTTGTACTCATTCCCCTGATCACTCTTTTTGGAGCTAATGTGGGTGTGCCGGTTTACCCGGAAACGGTCTCAGCCCTCTCAGAAATGGGGCCATGGGGAATCTGGTCACGGTATGTTCGCTACATTGGAGCCGGAGGGGTCGCCTTTGCTGGAATCTTCGCCTTGATCAAATCTCTGCCGGTGATTGTTCAGAGCTTCAGTGCGGGTCTGAAAGGGATGGGCTCAGCAGGGGCTGCCAGTACAATACGAACTCAGGAAGATCTTCCTATGCGCTGGATACTTCCAGCCTCCCTGTTTCTCTCCGTTTTAATCGCTGTTTATCTTTGTTCGTCTTTTTTCACCGGACAATACCTGGTCTATGGTCTGGTGGCGGCGTTCTTGATCGTCCTGTTTTCATTCTTTTTTGTAACTGTATCCTCCCGCATCGTGGGACTGCTGGGCTCTTCCTCCAACCCAGTTTCAGGGATGACCATTGCCACACTTGTGATTACCAGTTTAATCTTCCTCTTCTTTGGACTCGAAACCATGCCTAACGCTACCGCATGCGCTCTGACCGTGGGGGCTTTCGTGTGTATCGCATCGGCCGTGGCAGGGGATACTTCGCAGGATCTAAAGACAGGATTTCTGGTGGGGGCTACCCCCAGGCTACAGCAAATTGGGGAGTTCCTGGGTGTAGTAGCGGCCGGTCTCACCATGGGTGTGGTGATGTATGGGCTTAAGGCGGAAATTGTCTCTGGAGCGCTTCCCGCTCCTCAGGCGAATCTCATGAAGTTGGTGATAGATGGGGTTTTGCAGGGTAACCTTCCCTGGGCCCTGGTCTTGAGCGGCATCTTTGTGGCAGTCGTAGTGGAACTACTGGGAATTAACTCCCTCGCGTTTGCCGTGGGTCTCTATCTTCCCATGTCCCTGTCGGTTCCCATCATGATTGGAGGAATCATTCGCTGGTGGATTGATGGAAAACGAGAACACAAGGATTTTGAAGATCGTCGGGAAGCCGGGGTTCTTTATTCTTCGGGTCTCATCGCCGGAGCTGCCCTGGTAGGACTGGTTTTAACCTTTATGGTACCCCTGCGAAATGAAATCACACCCATTGGGGCCATTGGAAGAATGATCAAACGGCCAGGAATCCACCTGGAACGCATGGCAGGAGATCAGATTCGAGTGAATGGCTCAGAATTAGCGGGATCCTATATCCCCCTGAATGGTGAGCTGGAAGTGGAATGGGTTCGCGAAAATTCCAAAGCGATGAAAAAGCTGAAGCTCGGTACCTGGGATAAAGTCTACCTGCACCGTAAGGGGGACAAGGTGGAGAAGGAAGGGGAGCCGCCTCACGCTATCGAAAAGGGAGTTCTTGCCTTTGGATTGTTAACCTTGAGCCTGATCTGGGTGGTACGCAAGCGCTCGGGGGGCTAGAGAAGGGACTCTATAAAATCGAGGCGGAGAAATACTGGTTGAGATTGGAGCCTGTGGCCTTTACGACTCTCCAAATTCGATCGAGGCCGTTGCGAGTGAGATATTCGAGCGCATCTCCCTCTTTCTGAAATACGAAAAACGGGTGCTGAGAGTCTCCATAGTAGTAGACAGAATCTCTTTTTCGAAGACAAATGAGATAGGTTCCGTTCAGAGCCTGAAATACCATTAAATGAACCTCCTTCCCCTCCTTAAGAGTATTAATACATTTGTAAAAAGCGTCAAGGGCTTCACCAAAACAGTTCCTTCAGAAGGCATCTAAGAGGCAAGTGCGCGAATGTGATAATCTATACCGAAAAGCAATTGGTTTGTCAGGCTAGCTGAACAAACCGGAATCTGTAGGATTCTGTTTGAATCGAAGATTCCTTAGATATTCGGTGAAAACGGCACAAATGATCATCAGACATTCTGATTGCTGTTCAATGTTTCAAGATTCGGGTTGATCCCAACTGATCCCGCTCTGGGTAACTCAAAAGCCGGGAAGGATTTATGAA